>Ga0265797_10001499_pt1 | contig 40924 bp, 29 predicted proteins | sample P2T30metagenome_FD_192433 | JGI IMG/M metagenome (GOLD analysis project Ga0265797, IMG submission 192433) | Plant litter microbial communities from East Loma Ridge, Irvine, California - P2 T30 | ecosystem: Environmental > Terrestrial > Plant litter > Unclassified | place: USA: California...
CCGGCCGCCCGCGCCGCCCGGCCCGCCGCGGAACATGCCGCGTCCGCCATTGCGGATGCGCTCATCCCCGGTCACGCCGCCCCACTGGAAGTTGAACCCGAGCGATACCACGCGCGGTGGCGTGGTCGACACCGAGTGCACGCGCAGCACCTCGTTCTCAACGAAGCTTTCGGTCGTCCCCGAGCGGAACAGGTTGTTCACGTTCAGGTTCATCGTGATGCGCGGCGTGAAGCGGTGGCGCCAGAAGAAATTGGTCGTGGTAGAGCCGCTGTTGGTGCCCTGGCCGTTGAGCGACTGGCCGATGCGGTTCACGTTCAGCTGCAGCGATTCCGCGTTGAACTGGTAGGCCACGCGCAGCTTGATGTTCTCGCGGTGGTTCTTTTGCTCGAGCGGGGTCAGGTCGGTGTTGAAGTTCGAGATGCGCAGGCGCTTTTCGTTGGCCAGCGTCGCCCCCAGGGTGGCCGACAGGCCCTGGATGAACAGCTTGCGCACGGTGAAGTTCAGGTCGACGCCGGTCGAGTCGTTGGCGCCGAAGTTGAGCGGCGAGGTGACGATCACGTTGGGATCGCTCGCCAGCGGGTAGCTGCGGTTGCCGATCACCGGCGCCTCGCGCCGCTTGAACAGGGTGACGCTGCTGTCGACGAAGTCGAAGAAACGGTCGCGGTAGGCGATTTCGAGCAGGTCGTTGTTCACCGGCTCCAGGTCCGGGTTGCCCTGGCGGGCGCTGAAATCGCTGATGTAGACCAGGTTCGGATTCAGGTCACGCTCGTTGGGGCGCGCGATGCGACGGGCCGCGCGCAGCTGCAGCTGGGCGTTGTCGCTCAGGTCCTGGGTGGCGTAGAAGCTGGGCAGCCAGTTCATGTAGTAATACTTGTCTTCCTGCTGCAGCAGCGGCTGGCGCACATCGAGTTCCGTGTATTCGCCGCGGATGCCGGCCAGGACCTGCAGGTTCGAGAAGAACTTGCGGCTGACGGTGCCGTAGATGGCGGCATTGCGGTCGTCGGAGCGGAACTGGCTGATCCGGCTCGGCACCGGCTCGTAAATGCCGGTGAGCGGATTGATGGCGACGTAGCCGGTACCGTTGTCGTTGCGGCTGTCGGCGACCTTGGCGCCGGCTTTCAGGTTCCAGCTCTCCCACAGCACCCGGGTGTAGTCGACCGAGATGTCGAGGATGCGGTTGCGGCGCGCGTTGGTGCGCAGGCTGTCCGTGGCATAGCGGTCCGGGCGCAGGCGGTAGTCGTAGAACACGCCGGATTCGGGATCGTTGTTCTGGCCGGTGTAGCGCAGGTCGAATTTCAGTTCTTCGCCCGGCGCGCCGCTCTTGTGGCTGTACGAGGCGCCCAGGCCGAAGTTCTCGGCCGGCGACGTGCTGCGGGAGCGGTAGGTGTAGTCGGCCGTGGGCACCAGCGCGGGACCGAACAGCCGGGCCATGTTGATGTTGTCGCCGTCGTTCTGCGTCTTCGAATAGCTGGCCGTGGCGCCGGCCTGGTCGCGTTCGCCGACGTTGTAGGTAAACGTGGAGGCGAGCGAGACCGACTTCGACGCATTGTGGCCTTCGCTGCTGGTGTCGTTGGTGCCGATGACATCGCCGGTTTGCGGGTCGAGGTCTTCGCGCTGGCGCTCGCGGCGATACGAGTTGACGCTCTTGCGGATGCCGAGGTTGCCGCTGATGGAATAGGGGCCGGCTGCGTACTCGCCGTTCATGCCGGCGTTGTAGCGGTCTTCGGTGCCCTTGTTGAGGTTCAGGTTGGCGCGCGATCCGGCCTTGCGAGTGCGCTTGAGCACCAGGTTGATGATCGGGCCGCTGCCGCCTTCATTGCCGAATTCGGCGCCGGGCACATTGATCACCTCGATCGATTCGATGTTCTCGGCCGGGTAGGAATTCAGGGCGTCGCCGCGGTTCTGACCCTGGAACTGGGCGTCGCGCTTGCCGTTGACCATGATCTGCACGTTCTGGTTGCCGCGCAGGGCCACCGTGCCGTCCTGGTCGACCGTCACCGAGGGGACGTTGTTGAGGATGTCGGCGGCCGAGGCGTTGCTGACGCTGATGTCGTTCTTCAGCTCATACACATCGCGGTCGACCTTGTTGACCGGGCGCGCTGCGATGACCTCGACGGTCGCCATGTCGTCGCCGTCGCCGGCGCCGGCAGCGGGTGCCGGTTTGTCGGTGCTCGCAGTGGTTGCCGTCGTCGGGCCGGTGCCGCTGCCTGCCGTGCCGCCATTCGAAGCGGGAGCGGCGGTCGTCCCCGCCGCCTGTGCTGGTGCCGGCGTGCGCTTTGGCGGGGTCTGCGGCGCCGTGGTCTGGGCAAACAAGGGTTGCGCAACGAAACAGCTCAGCAGCAGCGAAGGAAGGACTTTGAGCGTCAGGTGACGAGTGTGAATCATGGGGGATCAATCGCGAGGGTGGCTTGACTAGGTATTCCCGGCAGGGGCTGCCGAAGTTCCCAAATTAACGCGGCCGGGCGCGCCAGGATGACAGGCCGTTGAAAGAATCACCGATTTGATCGTGCGTCAATACGGCGTCGGCACCACAAAATGCATACGTCGTCGGCGGAGAGGGTGAGAAAGAACGTATTTCATGCGGCGCCGCAGCAGTGAATAATCATGGCGCGCCCAGCAGGATCGGTGATTCAAGGCTAATATGCGTGGTTTTATACACATCGCGAGCGCGCCGCCGGGTGCGCCGCCGCCGGCATACGGCACAGGAGAATTAACATGAGTACCGAAAGCAGCCTGAACGACACCAAAGACACCCAGTTGCGCGCGGATGCGCTGGAATATCACCGCAGCCCGACGCGCGGCAAGATCGAAGTGGTGGCGACCAAGCCGCTGTCGAACCAGCGCGACCTGTCGCTGGCCTATTCGCCGGGCGTCGCCTACGCCTGCGAAGAAATCGCCGCCGATCCGGCCATGGCCGCCGAATACACCTCGCGCGGCAACCTGGTGGCCGTCATCTCGAACGGCACCGCCGTCCTCGGCCTGGGCAACATCGGCCCGCTGGCCTCGAAGCCGGTGATGGAAGGGAAGGGCTGCCTGTTCAAGAAATTCGCCGGCGTCGACGTGTTCGACCTGGAGCTGGCCGAGAACGACCCCGATAAACTGATCGACGCCATCGCGATGCTGGAGCCGACCGTCGGCGGCATCAACCTCGAGGACATCAAGGCGCCGGAATGCTTCTACATCGAGAAGAAGCTGAGCGAGCGCATGAACATCCCGGTCTTCCACGACGACCAGCACGGCACCGCGATCATCTCCAGCGCCGCGCTGCTGAACGCGCTGAAAGTCGTCGGCAAGGACATCGGCAAGGTCAAGCTGGTGGCTTCCGGCGCCGGCGCCGCCGCCATCGCCTGCCTCGACATGATGGTGAGCCTGGGCGTCCAGCAAGCCAACATCTTCGTCACCGACTCGAAAGGCGTGATCTGGCAGGGCCGCGAAGCCAACATGGAAGCGAACAAGGCGCGCTATGCTCAAGCCACTGACGCGCGCACCCTGGCCGACATTGTCGATGGTGCCGACGTGTTCCTGGGCTGCTCGACCGCCGGCGTGCTCACCGCAGACATGGTCAAGACCATGGCCGACAAGCCCGTGATCCTGGCGCTGGCCAATCCGGAACCGGAGATCCGTCCGGAAGTGGCCAAGGCCGCGCGTCCGGACGTCATCATCGCCACAGGCCGTTCGGACTATCCGAACCAGGTCAACAACGTCCTCTGTTTCCCCTATATCTTCCGCGGCGCGCTCGATTGCGGCGCCACCCGCATCACCACCGAGATGAAGCTGGCCTGCGTGACCGCGATCGCCGACCTGGCCGAAGCCGAAGCCAATGATGCCGTCGCCGCCGCCTATGCCGGCGAAGACCTGAGCTTCGGTCCCGACTACATCATCCCGAAACCGTTCGATCCGCGCCTGATGGGCGTGATTGCGCCGGCCGTGGCCAAAGCCGCGGCTGAATCGGGCGTGGCCACGCGTCCGATTGCCGACATGGACGCCTACCGCGACCAGCTGGCCCAGATGATCTACCACACCGGTTTCTTCATGAAGCCCGTGTTCACGAAAGCCAAGGCCAATCCGCGCCGCGTGGCTTACGCCGAAGGCACCGACCAGCGCGTGCTGCGCGCGGTGCAGACCGTGGTCGACGAAGGCATCGCCAAGCCGGTGCTGATCGGCGCCGCGGCGGACGTCGAGAAAGCCATCAAGCAGTCCGGCCTGCGCCTGAAGCGCGACGTCGACTACACGCTGGTCGAGGCCGAAGCCGACACCACCTTGCAGGGCACGCGCCTGCTCAAGGAGGGCACGGTCGACGCGCTAATCTGCGGCATGAAGGGCAACTACGACAGCCACCTGGTGCACGTGCAGAACGAGATCGGCACCGCCCCCGAGGCCGGCGTGCTGGCCGCGATGAACGCGCTGGTGCTGGACAAGCACACCTTGTTCATCACCGACACCTACGTCAACGATGCCCCGTCCGCACAGGAGCTGGCGACGATCACCCGCCTGGCCGCCGACCACATGCGGCACTTCGGCCTCGAACCGAAGGCCGCGCTGCTGTCGCACTCGATCAACGGTTCGTCCGAGCGCCCGTCGGCCCGGCGCATGCGCGAAGCGCGCGCCCTGCTGGCAGAGCAGTCGCCCGAACTGGAAGCGATCGGCGAAGTGCATGGCGACGCCGCCCTGTCCGAAGAAATCCGCCGCCTGTACCAGCCGGAGGGCGGCTTCAACGGCAGCGCCAACCTGCTGGTGATGCCGTCGCTGGATGCGGCCAACATCCTGTTCAACGTGCTGAAGGTCGCGGCCGGCAAGGGCGTGACCGTGGGCCCGATCCTGCTGGGTGCGGCGAAGCCGGTGCATATCCTGAGTCCTAGTGCTACGGTGCGTCGTATCGTCAATATGACGGCGCTGGCTGTGGCTGACGTGCGCTGAGACCCCTTTAGCCCGTCGTCCCCGCGAAGGCGGGGATCCATGCTGAAGCACAGAATTCGGACACAGAGCTGTACTACGAAAGCTGACGAGTTCCGATGCTCAGCATGGGTTCCCGCCTCCGCGGGAGCGACGTTTTAGCGCAGTGGCCGTTTTCTCCACGCCACTCAACCGCACGCACGCGTCCAACCGTCACGCCCCCTCGTCAAGGCGTGATCTATAATCAAAATATGTATAAGACGACAAGACATTGGGCAAAGTACGCCTGGATCGCCTGCCTGGCCATCCTGTTCAATGCCTTCGTCCCTGTCGTCTCGCACGCCCTCAACGCATCGTCGCCGGCTTCATCAACGCAGATGGAAGTCTGCACCGCCATGGGCATCGAAATGCTGCCGATGGCGCTGCCCGGCGACGATGGCCGGCAATCCGCCGACAAGCTGCTCAAGAGCCTGACCCACTGCGGCTACTGCGCCACGCACGCCGGCTCGTTCGGCCTGCCGCCGCAGCCGCCGGCCGCGTTTGCCGTCATGGGCGGCCACGACGTCTTCCCGCCGCTGTACTACACCGCACCGCGCCGCCTGGCGACCTGGTCGCCGGCGCAGTCGCGTGCACCGCCTGTAGCGGCCTGACCGACTGCGGCCCCGCGCCGCATATGCCGAGCATTGATGACCTACCGGCGCCGCGTCCCGAACAGCGGCGCACGCCGGCGCCTGCTCGTTCGTCAGCCACACAGGATCACCCATGAAAACCATCAGCACAACGCTGGCGCTGACCGCGCTCGCCTCGACCATCTCGTCGGCCTTTGCCGAAGACGCCGCCGCGCCCAAGACCATCGACACCGTGGTCATCCGCGGCAGCAACCCGACCTCGCTGCCGACCCAGATCCCGACCACGATCGAAGGCATCAGCCGCGAAGAGATCGCGCGCAGCATCAATGCGACCGACGCCGAAGACGCGCTCAAATATCTACCCAGCCTGCTGGTGCGCAAGCGCTACATCGGCGACTACAACCACGCGGTGCTGTCGACGCGTGCCTCCGGCACCGGCAACAGCGCGCGCTCGGCGGTGTACGCGGACGGTATCCTGCTCTCGAACTACCTCGGCAACGGCGCCACCTTCGCGCCGCGCTGGGGCATGGTCAGCCCGGAAGAGATCGAGCGCGTCGACGTGCTGTACGGACCGTTCTCGGCGGCCTATGGCGGCAACTCGGTCGGTGCCGTGGTCGACTACGTCACGCGCATGCCGACCCGCTTCGAGGCGCATGCCAAGTTCTCGTACTCGCGCCAGCCTTTCGCGTTGTATGGCACCGATACCACTTACAGCGGGCGCCAGGGCAGCATGTCGCTGGGCGACCGCGTCGGACGCTGGTCGTGGTACCTGGACCTCAGCCGCGTCGACAGCGAAGGCCAGCCGCTGACCTTCCCGACGCGCTACCCGAGCGGCGTGGCCTCCGGTGCCGGCAACCCGGTCACGGGTGCGGTGCCGGGCCAGGACCGCACTTACCGCGACTGGCTGATCCTCGGCGCCGCGACCCAGTACCACACGAAACAGGACCACGTGAAGGCCAAGCTGGCCTACGACTTTTCGCCGACGCTGCGCGCCACCTACGTGTTCGGCTGGTGGAAGAACGATTCGGAAGGGCGGCCGCAATCCTACCTGCGCGACGGTGCCGGCCAGCCGGTCTACAGCGGCACCGTCAACATCGGCGGCAGTGCCTACACGCTGGCGCCGACCGACTTCAACCAGTCCAACGAAAGCCTGCAGCACTACATGCACGGCCTCACCGTCAAGAGCAACACCAAAGGCGTGTTCGACTGGGAAGTGGCGGCCAGCCTGTACGACTACGACAAGGACATCCTGCGCGCGCCGACGATCGCCTTGCCGGCTGCGGCAAACGGCGGCGCGGGGCGCATCGTGAATCAGGGAGGCACCGGCTGGAACACCTTTGCGGCCAAGGGCATCTGGCGCCCGGAGGGCGTAGCCGGCGCCCACGTGGCCGAATTCGGCTACCAGCGCGAATCCTACAAACTGCGCAGCATCGAGAACGCCACCGCCGACTGGCTAGGCGGGGAGCCGGGCGCGCGCAACCAGGCCTTCAGCGGCCGCACCGGCATCGACGCACTGTATGCGCAAGACACCTGGAAGTTTGCGCCGGACTGGAAGACGGTGCTCGGCCTGCGCTACGAGCGCTGGCACGCGCGCGACGGCCGCACGTCGAATGCGACGGCCACGGTGGCGCAGGGCAGCCGCCACGAAAATTATTTTTCGCCGAAAGCGGCACTGGCCTTCCAGGCCAACGACGACTGGGTGCTGAAGGCCTCGCTGGGTCGCGCGGTGCGGATGCCGACCGTGTCCGAGCTGTACCAGGGTGGCATCAACGCGGCCGGGGTCCTGATCAACAACGATCCGAACCTGAAGCCCGAACAATCCTGGACCGGCGAACTGACGGCGGAGCGTAAACTGGAGACGGGATTGCTGCGCCTGACCGCCTTCGGCGAGCGCACCCGCGACGCCCTGTATTCGCAGACCAATGTGCTGGTCACGCCCAACGTCACCAACGTGCAGAACGTCGATCGCATCGAAACCAAGGGCCTGGAACTGGCCTATGCCGCCACCGACGTGGGCGTCTCCGGACTGGACCTGAACGCCAGCACCACCTGGACCGATTCCAAAATCGAGCAGAACGACAAATTCCCGGCCAGCGTCGGCAAGTGGCAGCCGCGCATTCCGGAATGGCGCGCGACGGGGCAGGCGACGTACCGGATGAACGACCGCCTGGCGGCGACACTGGCGGCGCGCTACAGCGGGCGCCAGTACTCGACGCTGGACAACTCGGACCCGAACGGCTTCGCCTACCAGGGCGCCAGCAAGTACTTCACGACCGATCTGCGCGTGACGTACAAGATCGACCGGCAGTGGAGCATGGCCTTCGGCATCGACAACCTGAACAACTATCAATACTGGAACTTCCATCCTTACCCTCAGCGCACCTATGTGGCCGAGCTGAAGTTCGATCTCTGATATGACGACGACCACCGCTCCAAACTTCGCCAACCTGATCGCAAGGCGCCGCAGCCTGTTCTGGCGCATCCACTTCTGGGCGGCGCTGATCGCCTCGCCGTTCGCCTTGATCGCGACGCTTACCGGGCTGCTGTACATCTTCACGCCGCAGATCGAGGCCAGCCTGTACGGCCACCTCGAACGCGTGACGGCGCCGCCCGGCGCGGCCATGCTGCCGCTCGATGCAGGGGTGGCGGCCGCGCGCGCCGCAGCACCGGCCGGGCTGGAGATCCAGTCGGTGGTGCCGCCGGCCGGGCCGCAGGATGCGCTGAAGGTGAGCTTCGGGCCACCGTCGCGCGCAACTGGCGAGCATGCCAACCACGCGCCGGCAACCGGCACCAGTGCGGTGCCCACGACCACGGCCGCGACGCCGCCGCGCACGATGGAGACCAGCAAGCGCACCGTCTTCGTCAACCCCTACGACGCCCGTGTGCTCGGCACCCAGATCGACCAGGACCGCTTCAGCGAATGGGCGCGGCGCCTGCATTCGCGCCTGCTGCAGGGCGAATCGCTGCGCTGGATGATCGAACTGGCCGCCAGCTGGATGCTGGTGATGCTGCTCAGCGGCGTGTATTTGTGGTGGCCGCGGGCGGGCCAGCCGGCGCTGCCGCGCGCCGGCGCACGGGGACGCAACGGATGGAAGCAGTGGCATGCCTTCCTCGGCGTGCTGCTGGGTGTCCTGAGCCTGGTCATCATCCTGACCGGGATCACCTGGAGCAAGTACGCGGGCACGCAAGTGCGCACGGTGCGCGACTGGGCCGGCCAGGCGTCGCCGCAGATGCCGAAGCACCTGCACTCGATGCCGACCGGCGGGCCGCAGCTGACTTACCAGCAGGCGTGGCAGCGCGTGCAGGCAATCGTGCCTGGGGTGCCGGTGGCCTTGACCCCGCCGCGCGGTGCGCACGGTTTCTGGCGCGCTGCATCCAGTGACCGCCGCCATCCGATGAACCGCTTCGACCTGGTGCTGAACGCCTACGACGGCCGCGTGCTGTACCAGGCAGGCTGGGAAGCCCAGACCGCTTTCGGCAAGGCCACCGCGGTCGGCATTCCCTTCCACCGTGGCGAGCTGGGCGTGTGGAACCAGGTGCTGCTGTTCGTGTTCGCGGCCGGCGTGCTGTTCTCGCTGGTGTCGGGCTGGGTGATGTTCTTCAAGCGCCGCCGCGCCGGGCAGCTGGGTTTGCCGAAGCTGTTGCCGGGCGCCTGGCGTGCGGCGCCGCTGTGGTCGGTGGTGCTGGGGATCGGCCTGTGTGCGCTGATGCCGCTGCTGGCGTTGAGCACGATGGTGCTGGTGATCGTCGAAATCGTACTGGGGCGCGTGCGCGTGCCGGCGCAGCATGAGGTGGCTTGATCAGGTAGCGCGATGAGTCGGCCTATGGGGCCGCGGCGGTGCGCCTGGCCGGCTCAGCGCGGCTGCTGGCGCCGCTCATGATGACGCCGCGCTTCCGGGTGCCCGACCGTACGCATCAGGATGTCGGCCGGCACCTCGCAGCTTTCCAGGTAACCGAGTGCGAACTTGAGCCCACGCGTCTCTGCCAGGAATAGCGCGTATTCGACTGTCATACCGGTTTGCTCGTCGACTCTTCGTTGGACCATGGTTCCGCCTGCAGCTGAATAAATATGCATGGCAACACCATAAGGATTGGCGTTGTCATGTTGCTATTCTATATTTACTGGCGCAGGGGACGGAATGATTATGTTAACAATTGTTACGGCTGTGGTGGTCGGTCCACAGCCGCTTACCAGGCTCAGCTACGCTCAGCTACGCGAACGACGCCGCAGCGCCAGCAGCCCCGACATGCACAAGGCCGACAGCATCAGCGCCGCGCTCGATGGTTCCGGCACCTCGGCCGTGATCGAGAAAGTGTCGCCGGCACGCAGGCCCGCCGTGCTCAGCAGCCAGTCGGCGGCGCCGGCCTGGCCCAGAGGATTACCGAAGTGGAACTCGGCCCATTCCGGCGCACTGAAGCGGATGCTGGCGACATCGCTGCCGTAACCCGTGCTGCCGAGCGTGCCGAAGGTCGGGGTGACAGTGCCGGCCTGGGCAAAGCTGATGCCGTCCAGGCGGAAGTCGAAGGTGCTCAGCGCGGCGCCGCTCAGGTTGCGCACGATGGCGTTCAGGTTCAAAGGGCCGAGCAGGTCGCCGGCTTCGATCACGAAGTCGAGGCGGGTCGGCGCGAAGCTGGCCAGGTCGAGGTCGAACGAGACCTGGCCCGGCGCGCTGTAGTCGCTGACGGTGTTGGCGGATGGACCGCTGGTACCGCTCAAGACAACGGCATGGCTGGCGCCGGACAGGGCGATGGCAAAGGCAAAGGCGAACAGGTATCTGGCTTGCATGATGGTCTCCTGGATGGTTACAGCGGGCCCAGCGCCCACGGTCCCGAGATGGCGAAGGTGATGCCCGGGGTCTGGATGTTCACGAACAGGTAGCGCCCGGTCGGGTCGAAGCAGCAGCCGGCGAATTCGTTGCCGCGGTGGTCGCCCGCCAGCGTGGTGCGCTTGCCTGCCGCCTGCAGCTGGGCCGCGCTCAGCACCGTATTGTTCTTGGCGAAGATGTAGGCGTCGCCGCCGCCGGTGATGCCCATCAGGCGCTGGCCGAAGCCGAAGCTGTCGGTGGTGGCGCTGGACGCGTCTTCGCAGATCAGGATGGCGTTGCGCGGGCTGACGGTGAGGTTGTCGCCCATGTTGCCGACCGTGGTGTTGGGGCTGGCGTAGATGCAGCGCATGACTTGCGCCGCCAGGTCGAGTTCCCAGATGGCGCCGCGCTGCACCGGGCCGCCCGAGGTGTCCATCACGAACATCTTGCCCTGCGCATGCCAGATGCCTTCGCCGCGGTTCATGCGCAGCGCGCCTTGCTGCCAGCCCTGCACGAAGGGACCGGCGGCGCTGGTGATGGTCTCGCCCGCCGGGCCGGTGGCATTGCCGCGGTTCTGGTCCGGGTTGGCGATATTCACCCAGTCCAGTGCGTAGGTGTCGCCCACCAGGGCACCGGCGACGTTGGCGTTGACCTTGTTTCTGGCGCGCGCCATCTGCAGCACGCCGCCCATGGCCAGGGTGCCGTAGCCGCCGCGCACGTCCGGCACGTAGCGGTAAAAGCCGGATTTGCCCGACTGGTCTTCGGTCATGTAGACGATGCCGCTTGCCGGATCGACGGCCGCGGCTTCGTGGGCGAAGCGGCCCATGCCGACGATCGGCAGGCCAGTGGTCTGGGCCGGCTCGGCCGACACCTCGAACACATAGCCATGCTTCTTGCCGGCGCTGCTGACGGCGTCCGAGCCGATCTCTTCGCAGCTCAGCCAGCTGCCCCAAGGCGTGATGCCGCCGGCGCAGTTGCCGTCGGTGCCGCCCAGGCTGGGCGTCACGCTGACCCAGGCGCCGTCGCGGAACAGCAGGTTGGTGGTGCCGCCGCCGAGCTGGGTGCTGCCACTGTAGCTGCTGTCGTAGACGCCGTGGGCGTCGATGAAGCTGGCCGGGCTGACGGCGTGCACTTCGTGGTTGCGCACCAGCACCAGCTCGCTGCTGCGGCCGACCTTGCGCGCTACCACCACGCCCATGCCGTCGTGGGCCGACGGGCAAGGCTTGCCGTTGCTCATGGTGTCGCCGGTCCAGCCGAAGCTTTTATAAGTGAAGCCGGCCGGCAGCTGCAGCAGCGGCAGGCCGGTGGTCATGTCGTTGACCGGTGCGATCGGGCCGTAGGGGCTGTCCACCAGCGCGCTGGCGCCGTTGGCGACGGCCGCGGCTTCTTTCATCTGCAGCGCGGCAAAGGCGCCGACGAAGGGTAGGGTCGAGGCGCCGGCCATGCCCTTGAGCAGGCTGCGGCGCGAAGGCGAGATGTCCTGGTTTGTCATGCTGAGCTCTCTCCGGAAACGTACCGGGGCGGTACGGGCTCATGCATTGAAACAAACAAAAACTACAGTGTAATGACAGTAAAATGACAATGATTTCTAGGCGCGACGCTCATTTGGCCGCTGATCGAGGCGCTCCAGCCAGGCAAGCAGCGGCTGCGCCGCATCTTCCCAACGCGGCTCCAGCATCAGCGCGTGCGCCAGGCGCGGTACCAGGGTCGGCAGCACGCCGTAATAGGCCGCGGTGCCCTGCACGGCATTCACGCCGATGAAGCCGTCGGCCCGGCCGCCGAGCACGAACATTGGCGGCGCCTGCCAGGGCGCGGGCGCGAACGGCCGCCAGCCCTGCAGCTCGACGCCGACGTGGCGTGATTCGCCATGCACGCGGCCGATGAAGCGCGCATAAGCGGCATCGGGCAGGTCGTCGGAAAACAGGTTGCGGCGCATGACGGCGGGATCGAGGCTGGCGGCAGCGCTGCCGTTCAGGCGCATCAGCTGGTGGAACAGGTCGGGCGCGGACAACATCATCTGCCAGGCCGAATACGCCAGGCCCCAGGGCGGCACCGAGGCCAGCAGGGCGGCGCCGGCGATTTTTCCGCCGGTGCCAGCATTTTTATTACCGCCCGTCCGCAGCCAGTCCTGCAGCACCGCGCCACCCAGGGAATGGCCGATCACCACCAGCGGTTTATCCGACAGCGCCGCCGCGGTGCGGCGCAGGTCCTCGGTGTAGTCGGCCAGGCGCCAGTCGTTAAGGCGCTCGCGGCCTTCGCTGCCGCCGTGGCCGCGCAGGCTCAATGCGTGCACCTCGAAGCCGGCATCGGCCAGGTAAGGCATGAAATGTTCTTCCCAGACCCAGGCGCCGACGCAGATGCCGTGCACCAGCAGCAGGCGCGGGCTGTCCGGGCGCGGACGTGCGGGGATGCGCACGAGGATCTCGAGTTTCGGCATGGCGATGCCCCTGAAAGACGCTCTCGGCCTATCTTAGCGCATTGCCGGGCAGCGACGGCGTCACCACCCGCACCACAGTTTCGCGCTCGTCGCGGAAGCCCATGTCGAGATACAGCTGGTGGGCGCGGCTGTTGGCGCACATCACGTGCAGGAAGGGCGTTTCGCCGCGTGCCAGCTGGCGCCTGATGAGCTTGAGCATCAGGCGGCGCGCCAGGCCGCGGCCCTGCCACCCGGGGCGGGTGCAGACGCCGCTGATTTCGCGCAGGCCGGGTGCCGCGCTGCGCTCGCCGGCCATCGCCACCAGTTGGCCATCGTGCAGGTAGCCGAAGTACTCGCCCAGTTCGATGGTGCGCGGGCCGAAGGGGCCTGGACGCGTGAGGCCGGCCAGTTCCATGGCCTGCGCCGCGTGGGCCGGCCCCAGCGCCAGCGCGTCGGAGGCCGGGTCTTCCAGCGGCGCCGCGGCGGCCCATACCATCCGGAACATGGTCGCTTCGAGTTCGATGCGCCAGCCGGCCGGCGCGGGACCGGACCAGGCATCGCAATAGAATTGTTCGCCGGGCGCGCAGAAGGGCGCCAGGGCGGCAAAGTCGGGCTGCTGCGGGTCGGGGAAGCCGACGATCGGCGAGAAGCCGGGCGCGTAGCGGCGCGCGTTTGCCGTGCCGCTCGCAAAGCGGGCCTGCCGTCCGCTGAGGGCTTGCCAGAAGATGTTGTCGAGCCGTTCGTCAGGAAAAAACGCCATGCTGCGCCGTCCGGTGCCTGTGAAAGCACGACTCTAGCACGGCGCCGGCAGGCCGCACCGGCATCGCCTTCAGTACGGGGACGCGTCCAGCAGGGCTTCGAACAGGGCGGCCCTGGCGTCGCCCTGGCTGCCCTGCCAGTATGAAGCCAGCGGAGCGGCCGGTGCCGCCACCGGCGCGCCGGGGCGATGCAGCCGGTGCTCCAGCGGCCGCCCCATCAGTCGCACGTGGACGTAGCCGGCAAAGCTGTCGGCGATGTCTTCGTGCACGCTGGTGGCCGCGTACAGGGTCGGGAAACCGGTGCGGCGCAGCGCGGCGTAGGCCGCTTCGGCGTCGAGCAGCGACAGGCGCGGCGCGCCGTAATAGACCAGCTGGCCGCGCTGCGGGAAATCGTGGCCGGCGCGCGGCGCAAAGCGGCCGTCGGGCGCCGCCTTCCAGCACAGGTCGAGCAGTGGATACGAGGGCGCCACGCCGGCCGTCGCGCGCCACCACATCGGCGCCAGCGCCTTGACGGCAGCGAGCACGTGGCCGAACTCGTGCAGCAGTACGAATTGCAGGGCGGCGACGCGGTCGTCGTGGTCAGCGTCGGCGATGCGCGCTTCCAGGCGCAGGCCGTCGGCCGCTTCGAAGGGCATGTTTTCGCGCCGCTCGAACCAGGCATTGGCGGTGGTGTCGGCGAACACGGCGGCATCGAGGGCGATGAAGGCGCCGATCAGTTCCCCCTCCGGCCCGGTGACCACGCTGCTGACGGCCGAGGCGGCGGTGCCTTCCATCAGGAACACGCCCAGCAGATAGGGTTCGAGGTGGCGCAGCACCGCGGCGGGCAGGCCGGCGAGGGCGGCGGCGAGGTCGCTGTCCAGGTCCGGGAACGGGCTGGCGGCGCGGGCCACTGCGGACTTGCCGGTGGCCTGGTTATAGCGTCCGATGAAGTCGATCAGCTCACGTGGCACGGCACCGCAGCGTTCGGCGAGCGGCCGGCGCAACAGCGTTTCCCAGAGCAGGGGATCGGAGGTGACGAGCATGGCATTGAGCGGCGGTACGTTGACGCCTTATTGTCGCCAGAGTGCTCGGCAATTGGAATTGGGGGCGGTGTAAATTCAGGTAAAAGCGCATGCGTGACGAATTTGTTGCCGTGAGAGCGTCGTCCCCGCGAAGGCGGGGACCCAAGTTCTTGGCGCAACCATAAACTTGGGCCCCTGCCTTCGCAGGGGCGACGTAGCTCAGGGGCGACGGTAACTCAGGAACGCTGCGCCACCGGCACCTCATGATCCCCCAGCAGGATCTTGTCCGGCGTAATCGGCGTGGTACGCAGCCGCTTGCCGGTAGCGTGGAAGATCGCATTCGCCACCGCCGCCGCGGTGCCGACGATGCCGATCTCGCCCACGCCCTTGGCGCCCAGCTGCTTGCTGACCACGCGATCATCCTCGTCGACAAAGATCACGTCGATGTCATGGATGTCGGCATTGACCGCCACATGATATTCCGCAAAGTTGTGGTTCATGAAGCGGCCCAGGCGGTGGTCCGTAAAGCTTTCCTCGTGCAGTGCCTGGCTGATGCCCCAGACCACGCCACCGACGATCTGGCTGGTGGCGGTCTTGGCGTTGATGATGCGGCCGGCCGCGACCGCATCGACCACGCGCGTGACGCGCACGATGCCGAGCTTCTCGTTGACGCGCACTTCGACGAACACGGCCGAGTGCACCGCGCGCGTGTACTTGCGCTGCTTCAGCAACTGCGGGGTCAGCAGGAATTTCTCCTCGACCCGGTCCTTGCCGGCCGCGGCCAGCAGGGCCGACAGCTCGAGACCATTGTCGGGCTGGCCACGCAGATGGATCTTGCCGTCGTTGAATTCGACGTCCTTGGCCTTCAGGCCCTTGAAGATCGAATCCTTCTGGCCCTGCGCCAGTTTCAGCAGCGTGGTTTTCAGCTTGTCGCAGGCGCCGTGCACACCCGAGCCAACGGTGGCCACGTGCGAGGATCCGCCTTCGATCGGCGCCAGCGGCAGGGTCGAGTCGCCCAGCTGGAAGGTCACGCGTTCGAGCGGCAGGCCGAGCTGCTCGGCCGCGATCATCGCCATGACGGTATATGTGCCCGTACCGATGTCCGATGCTGCGCTGGACACCACCAGGCGGCCGTCCGCATGCAGCACGGCCGAGACGCGCGCCACCAGCACCAGCGAATCCCAGATGCCGGTCGCCATGCCCCAGCCGATCAGTTCATCGCCGTCGCGCATCGAACGCGGCTCGAGCGGCCGGTCTTTCCAGCCAAAGCGTTCCGCGCCCTGTTTGTAGCACTGGCGCAGTTCCTTGGTCGAATAGGGCTTGTCGTCGAGCGGATTGACCTCGGCGTAGTTTTTCAGGCGCAGCTCGAGCGGGTCCATCTTGAGTTGATAGGCCAGTTCGTCCATCGCCACTTCGAGTGCGTGCACGCCGTGGGCGGCGCCGGGGGCGCGCATGTCGATCGGGCTGTGGCGGTCCTGGCCGATCAGCTTGTAGCCCAGCTTGATGTTGTCGCAGGCGTACAGCTGGCCGGACCAGTTGACGATCACCTCGACGTAGTCTTCCAGGCGCGAGGTTTCCTGCAGCGCCTCGTGCCAGATCGCCTGCAGCTTGCCGTCCTGGCTGGCGCCCAGCTTGATCTTCTGCCAGGTCTCGGGACGGTGGCCGAAGCTGAACATCTGCTGGCGCGTCAGTACCACGCGTACCGAACGCTTCAGCTTGAGTGCCGCCATCACCGCCAGCGGCAGCTGGTATTGCGGACGCAGGCCGGAACCGAAGGCACCGCCCACGTAGGGGTTGCGCACCGTGACCTTGTCCTTGGACAGGCCGAAGGCGTGCGACACATACCACCGGCAGTTCTGCGAACTCTGGTTCTTGTCGTAGATCGTCAAGTGACCGTCTTCGCCGTACACCACGGTGGACGCGAACATCTCCATCGGGTTGTGGTGCTCGACGCCGTGGTAGAACTCGGATTCGATCTTGACCGGCGCTGCTTCATACGCCTTTTCGCCGTCGCCCTTGGAGCTCGGCGGTGTGAAGCCGGCCTTCAGCGGACGCGGTTTGTAGGCCTTGTTCAGGCTCTCCAGCAGGTTGGTGTCGTGCTCTTCGATGTCGTAGGTGGCTTTCACCAGCGCGGCGGCGTAACGGGCGGCCTCGAAAGTCTCGCCGATCACCAGCGCGATCGGCTGGCCGCTATAAAAGATGCGGTCGCTGAACAGCGGACGGAAGGGCGAGCCGGCCGGTGCCGTCATGTCCTTGAAGGCCAGGTCGTTGGAGCGCATCTTGGGGCGGTTCTCGTGCGTGATCACGTCGATCACGCCGGGCGCGGCCAGGGCGGCACTCACATCGATCTGCTTGATGCGGCCCTTGGTAGCGGTGCCGCTGACCACCACGCCATAGGCCAGGTCGGGCGCCTGGTGTTCGGCCGCATATTGCGCGGCGCCGGTGACCTTGGCATGGCCATCCACGCGCGACACGGCCATGCCGCTGTGCACGCGGCCGGTGCCGGCGGGTGCGACCGGGGTGCGCAGTTCGGGGATCAGGTCGGTCATGCTTCACCTCTTTTTGCAGATTCAGTGCCGCGCAGGGCGGTGCTCAAGGCCTGCACGATGGCGTTCTTCGCCAGCGTCAGCTTGAAATCGTTCTGGCCGTAGCCACGCGCGCCTTGCAGGATGCGCTCGGCAGCGTCGGCGAACGCCGCTTCGCCGGCCTGCTTGCCGACCAGCGCCGCTTCCGCTTCCTCGACGCGCCACGGTTTATGGGCGACGCCGCCGAGGGCGATGCGGGCGGCGCGGATGGTGCCGCCGTCCAGGTCGAGGGCAGCCGCTACCGACACCAGCGCGAACGCATACGACAGGCGGTCGCGCACCTTGATGTAGGCCGAGTGCTCGATGAAGCGCGCCGCATCGGGCAGCGTGATGTGGGTGATCAGTTCGCCCGGCTGCAGGTTGCTGTCGATGTGGGGCGTGTCTCCCGGCAGGCGGTGGAACTCGGCAAACGGGATCTGGCGCTCGCCCGTGCCCGACTTCACGTGCACGGTGGCGTCCAGCGCGCGCAGGGCCACGCACATGTCGGACGGGTGGGTGGCGATGCATTGCTCGCTGGTGCCCAGGATCGCCAACTGGCGGTTGATGCCGTTCTTGGCCGGGCAGCCGGTGCCGGGTTCGCGCTTGTTGCAGGGCGTGCCGACGTCGTAGAAATACACGCAGCGGGTCCGCTGCAGCAGGTTGCCGCCGTTGGTCGCCATGTTGCGCAACTGCGGCGAGGCCCCGGCCAGGATCGCGGCGGACAGCAGCGGATAGCGGCTGCGCACCATGTCGTGGTAGGCGGTGGCGGCATTGCGCGCCAGCGCGCCCAGGCGCAGGCCGCCTTCGTGTTCTTCGATGACGTCCAGGCCCGCGTGCTCGAGCGGGTTGATGTCGACCAGGGCGGCGGGCGTCATGACGCCTTCCTTCATCAGGTCGAGCAGGTTGGTGCCGCCGGCCACCGGGCGCGCGTTGTCCGCGGCCAGCAGCGGCAGGGCGGCATCGATATCCTTGGGTTGGGAAAAGACGAATGGATTCATGCGAGCACCGGTCCTGTCGTAAAGCCATCGGCGCCGGATGCGGCACCCGGCTTCTCTTCCTTGATGCCGATCACCTTGCACACGGCCTGGCGGATCTGCGGATAGGCGCCGCAGCGGCACAGGTTGCCGCTCATCAGTTCGCGCACGTCGTCGACCGTTTTGGCCTGGCCTTCGGCGATCAGGCCGGCCGCCGAACAGATCTGCCCCGGGGTACAGTAACCGCACTGGAAGGCATCCTGCTCGATGAAGGCCTGCTGCAGCGGATGGAGTTCGTCGCCCTTGGCCATGCCTTCGATGGTGGTGACCTCGTGACCGTTTTGCATGACCGCCAGGGTCAGGCAGGAATTCACGCGTTTGCCGTCGACCAGCACGGTGCAGGCGCCGCACTGTCCGTGGTCGCAGCCTTTTTTGGTGCCGGTCAATCCGGCGCGTTCGCGCAGCAAATCGAGCAGGGTGACCCAGGATTCGACGTCGAAATCCCGGTCCTGTTCGTTGATGCGCAGCCGGATGGGGTACTGCTGGTAGAGGTCCATGGCCGTCCTTTCATGTGAAGCCTCTACCTTACGGGGGCGCCGCCCGCCGGACGGTTAGATGACACACATAATGAATGTACAACTGAGAGTTGCGCGTTGTGGTGCCAGCGCGACACATTTTCACTCTTATGAGACCGCGCCTTTCCCAGAGTGAAAAGCCGCGTCAAACTGGGCTACAACGTGGGATCACGCCGGACGACATGCTCATCGTGGTGGATTGCCTGGAATTGTTTCGTTGTAGAATCTCGCAAAGTTTTAAATAGTAACGATTTGTTTCCATGTGGTAATGGTTGTGGTGATAATGCACTTTGCGCCTGAGTTCGGCTAAAATCAGGCCCTCAATGCGTCGCGCCCAACCCTCCGCGCCAGACCGTACGTCAGTCCTTCATCCGGCCTCATCGCTGCCGGTTCTTCTTCGCCCGCCGCGGCAAGGATTGTTAATGCTCAGTCAACAAGAACTCGCAGAAAAAGAACGCATCACGGCATTGCATCGTCTCGAGGTCCTCGATACCCCCGGGGAAGAACGGTTCGACCGTTTCACGCGCCTGGCCGCTGCCAGCTTCGGCGTGCCGATCGCGCTCGTCTCGCTGGTCGACACCGACCGCCAGTGGTTCAAGTCCTGTGTCGGCATCGATTCGCCCGGCACGCCGCGCTCGATGGCCTTCTGCAGCCACGCGGTGGCGCTGGACGACCTGCTGGTGGTGCCCGATGCCCGCCTCGACGAACGCTTCGCCGCCAATCCGCTGGTGACCGGCGCGCCGCATATCCGCTTTTATGCCGGCCAGCCGGTGCGCAGCCTGGATGGCCAGCCGCTCGGCACCCTGTGCATCATCGACACCCGGCCACGCATGCTGGACGACGCCGGCCGCCGCATGCTGCGCGACCTGGCCCAGATGGTGCAGGACGAATTGAACCGCGCCGTGCTGGTGGCGGCGCGCGATGCGGCCCAGCAGGCGCTGGTCGATCTGAACGCCAGGCTGGAACGCCGCGTCGAAGAGCGTACGCGCGAGCTGAACGAAAAGAACATCGCCCTCGAGCAAGAAATCGAGCAGCGCGTGGCGGCCAGGCAGGCGCTGCGCCAGAAGCAGGCCTTGCTGGATGCGGTGCTGGAATCGGTGGACGTGGGCGTGGTCGCCTGCGACGACGGCGGCAAGCTGACCGTCTGCAACCGCGAAGCGCGCGAATTCCACGGCCTCGACGGCGTGCCGATGGAAGACTGGGCATCCTATTATCAGTTGTACCGCGAAGACGGCGTGACCCAGATGCAGGCCGACGAGCTGCCGCTGGTGCGCGCGCTGCGCGGCGAGCGGGTGCAGGACCTGCCGATGGTGTTGGCGTCCGACGGCACCCAGCGCCGCGTGCTGGCCAGCGGCCGCGCGCTCAAGGGCCCGGGTGGCGAGGCACTGGGCGCGGTAGTGGCGCTCAAGGATGTCAGCGAGCTGTACGCCTCGCGCAACCTGGCGCTCGAAAGCGAGGAGCGCCTGCGCACCATCGCCGACAACGTGCCGGCCCTGATCGCCTACCTCGACACCGGCCTGCGCTACCGCTTCGCCAACGACCGCTACCGCGAATGGTTCGGCGTGCGCTGCGAGAACATGATCGGCAAGACCATCCCGGATGCGATGGGCGAGGCGTTTTATGCGCCGCGCCGCGCGGCGCTGGAGCGCTGCCTGTCCGGCCACGGTTCCTACATCGAGATCGAGGAAGAGCGGCGTGGCCGCAAGCGCGTGATCAGCACGACCTATCTGCCGCATCTGCGCGACGGCAAGGTGCAGGGCATCTACGTGCTGTCGACCGACGCCACCTCGTCGCGCGAATACGAGCGCCAGCTGCATGCGCTGGCCCATTCCGACCACCTGACCGGCCTGCCCAACCGCCGCAGCTACGAAGAGCGTCTGGTGCAGGCGATCTCGCGCTCGCGCCGCAGCGCCACGCCGCTGGCGCTGGCCTATCTCGACGTCGACCATTTCAAGCAGATCAACGACAGCCTCGGCCACGCCGGCGGCGACGCCGTGCTGCGCGAATTCGGCCGCCGCCTGAACGCCAGCGTGCGCAACACCGACACCGTGGCGCGCCTGGCCGGCGACGAATTCGTGATCGTGCTCGAGCAGGTCGGCTCGCCGCTGGAATGCCGCCGCATCGGCGACAAGCTGCTGGAAGCGATGCAGGCGCCGTTCGAGATCGACGGCAAACAGGTCCCGGTCACGGCCAGCATCGGCTTTGCCTGGAGCGCCCATCCGGAGCAGGCCACGCTGACGCATGGCGCCGACGCCGCGCTGTACGAATCGAAGGGCGCCGGCCGCAACACCGCGTCGGTGCGGGTGGCCGGGCACTGAGGTCCGCTGCGGCCGCGCTCAGGGTGCCGAGGCGCCCGGGGCGTTTGTGCCGTGTTCCTTCACATACCGGATCGCATCCGCGTTGTTCGGATCCAGTTCGAGCACGCGGCGGTAGCTGGCCAGTGCCTCGCCGGCCTGGCCGGTCTTGGCCTGCATCTCGCCCAGGCCGTCGAACATGAAGCTCTTGTCCGGATACAGGCGTGTGCCAAGGCGGAAGATCTCGCGCGCCTGCAGCGGGCGCGCGCGCTGTGCCAGCTCGACGCCCCAGCCGAAGATCTCGTTCTCGCCCAGTTTGAATGCCGGGTTTTGCGCGGCGAAGCGGTCGTATTCCGGGATCGCCTGGTCGAAGCCGGCAGCGGCCAGGCGCCGCACGAAGCTTTCCTGCGTCGGCGGCACGCTGCCCTTGTGGCGGCGGATATCGGTGACCATCGTGTGCGCCGGGGCCCCGTTTGCGGCCGGCGTGTTGTTGATGAAGGCGAGGCCGGCGCTATCGCCCTTCAGGTAGGCGTCCAGGAAACGCAGCGTGTAGCGCGCGGCCCAGCTGTGCTGCAGGTTGATGTCGTCGCGGCTGTAGTCGCTCGCGGCGCTGAAGCCCTCGTCCGATTCTATCCGCAGATAGTAGGACGAAAAATCCGCATGCTTCATCGGCAGCATCGACACGATGTACACGTCCGAGTACTTCATCTCGTTCATGAACGAATAGTCGGTGCGCATGTTCTCCGAGCGGTTCAGGGCTTCCATCGTCCTCGGGCGCGAACCCACGAACAGCATCGGCAGCGCCACCCGTGCCGGCGTCACGTAAGGCGCCGCGTCCTTGCCGCCATCGACCAGCTTCGGAAAGGAGCGCACCGAGCCGTCCAGGCTGACCAGCGCCTTGATGCGCGCATCCTTCGCCGCAGCGAACACGTTCGCCAGTCCACCCCAGCTGAAGCCGACCGCCGCCACCTTGCCGGTATCGGCCTGGGGCAGGGTCGCGGCGTAGCCGATCAGGAAGGCGATGTCGGCCGCCTGGGCTTCCACGCCTTCGAGGTCGGTCGTCATCGAGCGCGTGTGGGCGCCGAGCGAAGGGCTGGACAGCACGATGTAGCCATGGCTGGCCAGCAGTTCGCACAGGTCGGTGTTTTCGATGGCGTAGGCGGAATAGCTCGGCGCATAGATTACGACCGGAAATTTGGCATTTTCCGGACGCGCATCGCGCACCGCCAGCTGCGGCCGGGCGATGTCGCGCAGCAGTGCCTCGCGGTGGCCGGCGGCATTGCCGTCGATGCGTTCATCGGTCATGCGCTTGATCTCGGCCGGGTTGCGCGTGAACGCGTCTTCGGTCGGCACCGTGTCCAGGTAGTCGCGCCAGGTGACCGGCTTGCCGCCGCGCGCGGCCGGGTACCACACCAGGGTCTGGACCGGGCGTGCGCGTTCGCCTTGTACCGGTTCGCCGGTGGCGAGGTCGATCTCGCTTTTGTACGTGCGTGCGCGGTCGTACTGCTGAATGACCTTGAGGCCGACCGCGTACGGGCCGGGCGGGTTGGAGAACGTGAAGCCGTTGGCGGCGCCGGCGTTGGCGGCGCAGGTCAGGAGCAGGCAGGCGGTGACGAGTCTTGGAAGGCGCATGGGTCGATGGCGGTTGGTGTAGGAAGGGTCTTTATAAATAGTTATTGCAAGACCTGTGCCATCTTCCAAGCCATTGATTTGCAAGACTTCTCCCGCCGGCGGACAGGTGTCCGCAGCGTCCGCCGCCGTGCGTGCACGGACAGTCGGACAGTGCGGACAGCCCAGGACAACGCAGACGTGCCGCTCAGAAGGTGCGCACTACACCCAGCACCAGCGCCTTGCGGCCCAGGAACTTGCCGTTCGCGGCCGAGGTGTAGGCCGCTTCGTTCGCCGTGGTACCGACCGCGGACAAGGTCAGCGTGGTCGGGCCCCATGCCTTGCCGACGCCGACCTTCCAGTCGGTGTACGAGGCGTTCAGGCTGTGCTGCACATGCTGGCGGCCGGCATGCAGGATCACGGTGACGCCGTTGCCGGCATCCAGGTTGGCGCCCAGGTCGAGGTAGCTGCTGTAGCGGCTGTCGACGAAGCCGAACAGATTGGTCAGCGCGTTCGAATACTTTATATAGTACGGACCGTAGCCCAGCTGGCCATACAGCTCGGCGGTATTGCCGTTGACGTAGCCGGGCACCTGACCCAGGCCATTGCCCGGGTAGAGGTAGCAGAGCACGCCGACGTCGTAGCTGATGCCGTGGCCCAGGTCGCCCTTCTTGCCGCCATACACGTCGGCTTCGACCTGCCCGCCGCCGCCGGCATCCCTGGCCCAGGTGATGCTGGACAGCCAGGTGCCCACATACAGGCCGCTGGCCGGGTCGCTCCAGTCGGCGCCGCCCTGGATCGCCGGGTGCAGGCGGGTTTGCGAGATGCCGCGGTAGCGGTAGTCCGAGATCAGGCCCAGGTTATAGGTGACCGAGGCGGCAGCCGGGGCGGCCGGGGCGGCCGGCGCGGATGCGGTGACGGCCGTGGTGTCGGCGCCCGCACCGGTCGGGGCCGGGCTGGCTTCCTGCGCAAAAGCCGGGCAGGCGAGGACGAACAGGGTGCTGCAGATGATGCATTTCATGGTTTTTCTCTTTCTTTGGGATGAGCCGGTCCCGCGCCTCGCGGCGCAACCGGTTTACTACGGGGATATTTGATTAAACTGGGATCGCCAAGCGGTAACCCACACCTGTCTCGGTAATCAGGTATTTGGGCTGCGCCGGGTCGTCTTCCAGCTTGCGCCGCAGATGGCCCATGTAGATGCGCAGGTAGTGCGGCGCATTGGCCGATTGCTGGCCCCACACTTCGCGCAGCAGCTGTGGATTGCTGACCACGCGGCCGGCGTTGCGCGCCAGCGCGGCCAGCAACTTGAATTCGGTCGGCGCCAGGCGCACGCCATGGCCGTCGCGGGTGACGGCATGGCCCTGCAGGTCGATCGCGACGGTGCCGAAACGCACCACGCCGGCATTGTCCCTGGCGGCGGGCGCCTGCTGCTGGCGGCGCAGGGCCGAGCGTGCCCGTGCCATCAGTTCCGCCACGCCGAACGGCTTGGTCAGGTAGTCGTCGGCGCCGGCATCCAGCGCGCGCACCTTTTCCGATTCCAGCGTGCGCGCCGACAGCACGATGACGGCGGCGCGCGACCACTGGCGCAGATCGGCGAGGAAGGCGACGCCGTCGCCGTCGGGCAGGCCGAGGTCGAGCACCACCAGGTCGGGCTGGCGCGTGCCGGCGGTGATCAGGCCCTGGCGGCCGTTGGCGGTTTCATATACCTGCCAGCCTTCGTCTTCCAGCGCTTCGCGCACGAAGCGGCGGATCTGGGCTTCGTCTTCGACCAGCAGGGCGACCGGCTTTTGTTGTTCATTCATGGTGAGGCTCCGCGTCGGTGGCATTGGCAGCATGGCCGGCATGGTCGGCGCTGTCGCATTCCAGGTCGGGCAGCGCCGGCGGCTCCCCGCGCGGCAGTGCGATGACGATGCGGGCACCAGTCGCACCCTCGCCACGCACTTGCGCATGCACCTGCTCGGCGCGGATGGTGCCGCCATGCGCCTCGACGATGGCGCGGCAGATCGCCAGCCCCAGGCCCACGCCCGGGGTGCTGGACTCCGGCTGGCCACGCGTGAATTTTTCGAAGATGGCTTCTTCGCGGCCCGGCGGCAGGCCGGGGCCGTTGTCGGTCACGCGCAGCTGCACGCTGTCGCCGCGCACGCGCGCATCGATCACCACCCGGGAACCGGGCGGCGTGTACTTGGCGGCGTTTTCCAGCACGTTGCACAGCACGCGCTCCAGCAGCGGGGCATCGAAGCGCACCAGCGGCAGGTCTTGCGGGATGTGAGTCTCGATGACGTGCCCGGCCAGCACGGCGCCGCTGGCGCGCAGCGCGCTGCCGACCACTTCCTCGATCGACTGCCACTCCAGGTGCAGGTGCACGCCGCCGCTCTGGATGCGCGCCATGTCGAGCAGGTTGGTGACCAGGGTGTTCATGCGCAGCGCTTCGCTGGTCAGGGTCGCGGCCATGGCGGCCTGCTGCTGCGACAGCGCCGGCTGCGAACCCGCCAGCGATTCCGACAAGCCGACCAGCAGCGTCAGCGGCGTGCGCAGGTCGTGCCCCAGCGCCGCCAGCAGCGAATTGCGCAGGCGTTCGGATTCCATGTCGACCAGCGCGCCCTGCGCCACCTCGATGTAGTGCACGCGTTCGAGGGCGATCGCGGTGAGGGTGGCGAAGGTGTCCAGTTGCTGGCGCTGTTCCGGCACCGCCAGCCAGTCGCCCGCCGACGGCGAAGGCGGCAGCAGGGCCAGCACGCCGCGGGTGCGCATCGGTGCCACCAGCGGCAGGTAGAACAGCGGGCTGGCCGGCAGGGTATCGGTGCCGAGGCCGGCGGGCTGGGCGTGGTCGAAGGCCCATTGCGCGGTGCCGCGCTCCGGCTCGGATGTCGGCTCAGACTCGGTGTGCGCTGCGGCCTGCACCGGCAGTTGCAGGCGGCCGTCGGCGTCCGGCAGCAGCAGCGTGGCGCGCGCATGGAAAGCCTGCGCCACGAATTCGCGGGTGGCATCCAGCACCTGCTCCGGCTGCAGCGCGCCGGACAGGCGGCTGGCGAATTCGTACAATGCATGCCAGCGCCGCTCGCGCCGGCGCGCCACCTCGGCCTGAAAGCGCAGCAGGGCGGTCAGGTGGCCGGTGATCAGGCCCACCGCCAGCATCACGCCAAATGTCACCACGTACTGGAAATCGGACACGGCAAACGAAAAGCGCGGTGCCACGAATGCGAAGTCGAGGGTGGCCACGCTGATGCAGGTCGCCAGCACCGACGGCCCGCGCCCGAAGCGGTAAGCCACGCCCAGCACCACCAGCATGAACAGCATGGCGATGTTGGCCAGGTCGAGCCAGGCGTCGAGCAGCCAGCCGAGCAGGCCGGCAGCCAGCGCGGCGCCGGCGCCGAGCAGATAATGCAGCAGGCGTGCCCGGGGCAGCCCGGACGCCGCGCCGGCCGTGCCTGTACCCGTGGCGCCGCCGGACGCGCGCACCGCGCGCGCGGGCACCGCCGCCGCCGCGATCTCGAGCAGGTCGGCCCCCGGCGCCAGCTGCGCCAGACGGCGCGCCAGGCCGGGACGCCAGGCCCGCAATACCTCCAAACCCGGCCAGGCCGACGCGCCGGCCGGCGCCGGCCGTCCCAGCACCAGGCGCGACAAATTGCGGCTGCCGGCATAGCGCGCCAGCTCGGCCGCCACGTCGGTGCCGGCCAGGACGGCGGTGGCCGCGCCCAGCTTTTCGGCCAGGCGCAGGTTGTCGAGGATCTGTGCGCGCCGCGCCGCCGGCAGGCGCTGCAGCGGCGGCGTTTCCACATACACGGCGTGCCAGCACGCACCCAGCTGGCCGGCCAGGCGTGCCGCGCTGCGCACCACCTGTTCGGCATCGAGCCCGGGGCCGACGCAGGCCAGCAGCGCGGCGCCGGTCTTCCACAGCGTGTCGACCGACTGCTCCACGCGCCATGCGCGCACGTCGCCCTCGACGCGGTCGGCGGTGCGGCGCAGCGCCAGTTCGCGCAGCGCGATCAGGTTCCCCTTGCGGAAGAAGTTGCCGGCGGCGCGCTCGGCCTGCGGCCCCTGGTAGACCCGGCCGCTTTTCAAGCGCGCCAGCAGTTCGTCCGCCGGCAAATCGACCAGCACCACTTCGTCGGCGCGGTCGAACACGCTGTCCGGTACGGTTTCCGCCACCCGGATGCCGGTGATGCCGCCGACCACGTCGTTCAGGCTGTCCAGGTGCTGCACGTTGACCGTGGTCCAGACGTCGATGCCGGCATCCAGCAATTCCTCGACGTCCTGCCAGCGCTTGCGGTGGCGCGAGCCCGGCACGTTGGAATGCGCCAGCTCGTCGACCAGCACCAATGGCACGCTGGCGGCCAGAGCGCCGTCGATGTCGAACTCGGGCAGGGTCTTGCCGCGGTAAGCGACCTGCCGCAAAGGCAGCTGCGGCAAGCCCTCGAGCAGGGCGGCGGTCTCGGCGCGGCCATGGGTCTCGACCACGCCGGCGAGGACGGCGTCCGCCGCCAGTGTGCGCGCCGCCGACAGCATCGCCCAGGTCTTGCCGACCCCGGCCGATGCGCCGAAATAGATGCGCAGGCGGCCGCGCGCCGCGCGCGCTTCCTGTTCGCGCATCCGTGCCAGCAGCTGGTCGGGGTCGGGCCTCTGTCCTTCGTTTGCCATCGTCATGTCCGCATTCGTTACCGGTGCTTAGCGTACCGGGAAATCCCGGTCCAGTGCCAGGTTCAATTCCAGCACATTCACGCGCGCTTCGCCAAACATGCCGAGCAGCGGGTGCGCGGTATGGCGTCCCACCAGTTGGTGCAGCGCCGCCGGGGCAATACCGCGCGCGCGGGCGACGCGTTCGAGCTGGTACAGGATGGCCGCCGGGCTGATCTCCGGATCGAGGCCGCTGGCCGATGCGGTGACCAGGTCGACCGGCACCGGCTGCCGGTTGGCCGGGTCGGCCGCATGGAGCGCCGCGATGCGGCCCTTCACGGCATCGACCAGCGCCGGGTTCAGCGGCCCCTGGTTCGAGCCCGAGGAGCCGGCCGCATTGTAGGGCATCGGCGCGGTGGCCGATGGGCGGCCCCAGAAATAGCGCGGTGACGAGAACGGCTGGCCGATCAGGCGGGAGCCGCGCAGCTTGCCGTCCTGGACGATCATGCTGCCGGCCGCCTGGGCGGGAAAGGCGGCCTGGCCGATACCGGTGACCAGCAGCGGATAGATGCCGCCGCACAGCAGGGTCAGGACCAGCAGCAGTGTGAAGGCGGGACGAAATTGGGTTGTCATGGTATTTCCTCGCTAAGCTTGGTTAAGCCAGATGCATGGCCGCCAGCGCCATGTCGATCAGTTTGATGCCGGCAAACGGCAGCAGGATGCCGCCCAGGCCGTACACCAGCATGTTGCGGCGCAGGAGGGCGGCGGCGCCGATCGCGCGGTAGGCCACGCCCCTCAAAGCCAGCGGAATCAGGAACACGATGATCAGCGCATTGAAGATCACCGCCGACATGATCGCCGAGCCCGGGCTGGCCAGGTGCATCACGTCCAGCGCCTTCAGCTGCGGGTAGGTGGCGACGAAGGCAGCCGGGATGATCGCGAAGTACTTGGCGATGTCGTTGGCGATCGAGAAGGTGGTCAGCGCGCCGCGCGTCATCAGCATCTGCTTGCCGATCTCGACGATCTCGAGCAGCTTGGTCGGATTCGAGTCCAGGTCGACCATGTTGCCGGCCTCTTTTGCCGCCTGGGTGCCGCTGTTCATCGCCACCGCGACGTCGGCCTGGGCCAGCGCCGGGGCGTCGTTGGTGCCGTCGCCGGTCATCGCCACCAGGCGTCCGTCCGACTGGTACTGGCGGATCAGTTTCAGCTTGTCCTCGGGCGTGGCCTCGGCCAGGAAGTCGTCGACCCCGGCTTCGGCCGCGATCGCCGCCGCGGTCAGGCGGTTGTCGCCGGTGATCATCACGGTCTTGATGCCCATGCGCCGCAGTTCGGCAAAGCGCTCCTTGATGCCGCCCTTGACGATGTCCTTCAGTTCCACCACGCCCATGGTGCGGCCGCCGTCGACCACCACCAGCGGCGTGCTGCCGCGGCGCGCCACGTCGTCCACCGCATGGCCGACCGCGGCCGGGTAATCGTAGCCGAGGCCGAGCACGTACTTGCGCATGGTGTCGGCCGCGCCCTTGCGCAGCGGGCGTTCTTCCAGATCGACGCCGCTCATCCGGGTCTGGGCCGTGAACGGGACGAATTCCGCGTTCAGTTCCGCCATCTCACGGGCACGCAGATTGAACTTCTGCTTGGCCAGCACCACGATGCTGCGGCCTTCCGGGGTCTCGTCGGCCAGCGAGGCCAGTTGCGCGGCTTCGGCCAGTTCGCGTTCAAGCACACCCGGTGCCGGGATAAAAGCGGCGGCCTGGCGGTTGCCGAGGGTGATGGTGCCGGTTTTATCCAGCAGCAGCACGTCGACGTCGCCGGCCGCTTCCACCGCGCGGCCCGAGGTCGCGATCACGTTGGCGCCCATCATGCGGCTCATGCCGGCCACGCCGATGGCGGACAGCAGGCCGCCGATGGTGGTCGGGATCAGGCACACCAGCAGCGCCACCAGCACCGTCACCGTCACCGGCAGGCTGGCGACGCCGGCGGCTTTTGCCGCTTCCACGGCAAACAGCGAGAACGGCAGCAGCGTCGCGGTCACGACCAGGAACACGATGGTCAGCGCCACCAGCAAAATCGTCAGCGCGATCTCGTTCGGCGTCTTTTTACGGTTGGCGCCTTCGACCATCGCGATCATGCGGTCGATGAAGGCTTCGCCCGGGTTCACGGCGATCTTCAGCACCAGCCAGTCCGACAGCACGCGGGTGCCGCCGGTGACGGCCGAGAAGTCGCCGCCGGATTCGCGGATGACGGGCGCCGACTCGCCGGTGATCGCCGATTCGTCGACCGAGGCCACGCCCTGCACCACGTCGGCATCGGCCGGGATGATGTCGCCGGCTTCGACCAGCACGAACATGCCTTTGCGCAGGTCGGTGGCCGGGCAGGGCAACCAGGTGGTCCCGTGCTGCGGCACCGACAGCTTCTTGGCCATCACGGTCTGCTTGAGGGCACGCAGCGAGGCGGCTTGCGCCTTGCTGCGGCCTTCGGCCATGCTCTCGGCAAAGTTCGCGAACAGCACCGTGAACCACAGCCACAGGCTGATTGCGAAAATGAATCCGGCCGGCGCCTCTCCATGCCCGCGCAGGGCATCCAGCCACAGCAGCGTGGTGATGATGGAACCGACATACACCACGAACATGACCGGGCTGCGCCACTGCTTGCGCGGGTCGAGTTTGCGGAACGAGTCGATCACGGCCGGGCCGGCCAGCTTCGGATCGAACATGCTTGTTTTAGGGTGCGACATGTGCGCTTCCTCTTATTTTGCTGAGAACAGTTGCAGGTGTTCGGCCACCGGGCCAAGCGCCAGCGCCGGGACATAATTCAACACGCCCACCAGCAGCACCGCACCGATCAGCAGGCCGACGAACAACGGACCGTGGGTCGGCATGGTGCCGGCGGTGACGGCCAGGCGCGGCTTGCCCGCCAGCGAACCGGCCAGCGCCAGCACCGGCACGATCATCGCGAAGCGGCCGAACCACATCGCGATCGCCAGCATCACGTTATAGAAAGGCGTGTTGGCAGAGAGGCCGGCAAAGGCGCTGCCGTTGTTGTTGGCGGCCGAGGTAAAGGCGTACAGGATTTCCGAGAAGCCGTGGGCGCCCGGGTTGGCCACGCCGACGGTACCGGCAGTGGTGGCCACGGCGATGGCGGTGCCGCCCAGTACCAGGATCGGCGTCACCAGGATCGCGATCGACACCATCTTCATGTCGAAGGACTGGATCTTCTTGCCCAGGTATTCCGGGGTGCGGCCGATCATCAGGCCGGCGATGAACACGCCCAGCACGGCAAACACCAGCATCCCGTACAGGCCGGAACCGACGCCGCCGAACACGACTTCGCCGAACTGCATCAGCGCCAGCGGGGCCAGGCCGCCGAGCGGCATCAAACTGTCGTGCATGGCGTTGACGGCGCCGCAGGAAGCGGCGGTGGTGACCGCCACGAACAGGCTGGAGGCGGCCATGCCGAAGCGGGTCTCCTTGCCTTCCATGTTGCCGCCGGCCTGCAGGCTGCTCGCGCCCTGGTCGACGCCGAGCGCCTGCAGGGCCGGATGCGCCTGCGGTTCGGCCCACATCACCAGCAGGGTCATGCCCACGAACAGGATCGCCATGGCTGAAAACACGGCCCAGCCCTGGCGCCCGTCGCCGACCATGCGGCCGAAGGCGAAGCACAGTGCGGCCGGGATCAGGAAGACGGCAACCATCTCGACAAAGTTGGTCAGCGCGTCCGGGTTTTCATACGGGTGGGCCGAGTTGGCGTTGAAGAAGCCGCCGCCGTTGGTGCCCAGCATCTTGATCGCTTCCTGGGAGGCGACCGGACCCATGGCGATGGTCTGGGTGGTGGCGGTGACGTTTTCCATCAGCGCTGCGCCGGCGCTGTCCTTGAGCGGCTGGCCTTCGGCATCGAGTTTCGGCTGCGAGTAGGTCACCGGTTCGACCAGCGTGGCTTGCTGATAAGGTGCGAAATTCTGGATCACGCCGCGGCCGACCAGGAACACGGCCAGCACCAGCGCCAGCGGCAGCAGCACGTACAGCGTCGAGCGCACCAGGTCGGCCCAGAAGTTGCCGACCGATTTGGAGGAGCGCGCCGCCAGGCCGCGGATCAGCGCGAACACGACGGCGATGCCGGTGGCGGCCGAGAAGAAATTCTGGCCCGCCAGCACCACCATCTGGGTCAGGTAGCTCATGGTCTGTTCGCCGCTGTAGCCCTGCCAGTTGGTGTTGGCGACAAAACTCACGGCGGTGTTGAAGGCGGAGTCGGGCGACACCGCGCCCAGGCCCTGGGGATTCAAGGGCAGCACGCCTTGCAGACGCTGCACGCCGTAGACCAGCAGGGCACCCAGGCCGTTGAACAGCATCAGCGCCAGCGCATACGATTTCCAGCCCATGCCCTGGGCCGGGTCGATGCCGGCCAGGCGGTAGCACAGGCGTTCCAGCGGGGCCAGCCAGCGCAGGCCGGGCACAGCGCCGGCACCGCCGACGGCAGCCAGCAGGCGGCCCAGCGGCAGCGCCAGCAGGGTGACCACGGCCAGGAACACGGCCAGCAGCAGGATTGCATCGGTTTTCATTTACAGGTCCTCCGCACGCAGCAGGGCCACCACGAGGTAGAGCAGCACGCCTGCCGCGGCAATGCCGGCGGCCCAATAGGTAGGGTTCATTGCGTGCCTCCCAACGTGGCGCAGGCATGGGCCAGGCCGCACGCTAGAAAGGTCAGCACCACCGTCGCGCAGATATACAGGACGTCCATTTTTTTCTTCCAGGATGTAGTTGACGACGCAAGCAGCTTAGGAGCGGGCGGCGAAACGGGGTGTAAAAGCTGGGGCAGGGACCATATATGCCGTGTAAACGCAGGATGGCAACGAAGTGTTGTTGTGCGGCAACTAATCGTTGACGAACAGTTTGCCGCTGTGCAATACCGGCAAACAAAACAAAGTTGCGGTATAGACTTAATGTGGGCTCGCAGCTATCCTGCGTTTAACATTTTCGTTTCGCTGTCCGCGCCCCGATGCCCCATACTAACAACCATGCCGACCGCCGCCTGCAGCGCCTCGACCAGATGCGCAAGCCATTGGTCACGCGCTCGATCGTGCTGCTGGTCGGCTTTTGCCTGTTCCTGGTGGGCCTGCACGGATGGAGCCTGTGGGCGGCGCGCCAGCACCAGATCGAGCAGACCGGGGTCAACACCGCCAACATGGCGCGCGCACTGGCTTCGCAGGCGGAAAGCTCGATCAAGCTCGGCGATGCAACCCTGGCCGAGATCGTGGAGCGTTACCAGCACGATGGACTCGACGGGGCGGCGGGCGAGCGCATGAACGCGCGCCTGCGTGCCATCGTCGACCACACGCCGGAACTGCAGGAAGCCTTCGTGTACGGCGCCGACGGCGCCCGGCTGGCGAGTTCGCTGCCCAGGCTGGTCGAGGGCAATAACGCCGACCGCGACTATTTTATTTATCACAAGACGCACACCGACCTCGGCCTGCTGGTCGGCAAACCGATCCACAGCCGTTCCAGCGGCATCCTGGCGATTCCGCTGTCGCGCCGCATCAACCGTCCCGACGGCAGCTTCGGCGGCGTGGCGATGGCCTCGCTGCGGCTCGCCTTCTTCGGCCGCTTCTACGACCGTTTCGACGTCGGCCAGACCGGCACCATCGTGCTGGCCATCGACGACGGCACCCTGCTGTACCGCCGTCCCTTCAAGGAATCCATGGTCGGCATGAACATCGGCGATGGTCCGGTGTTCCAGCTGTTCAAGAACAGCGGCCCGGTCGGCACGGCGATGCTGGTGTCGAAGGTCGACGGCATCGAGCGCCTGTACAGCTACCGCCATCTCGACGGTTTTCCGCTGCTGGTGGCCAGCGCCCAGTCGAAACAGGAAATCCTGGCCGGCTGGTGGCTCACGGTGATCAAGATGAGCCTGGTCGTGACCTTTGCGGTGCTGGTGCTGGCCTGGGGCGGGCGCCGCATGATCCTCCAGATCCGCGTGCGCGAAGCCCTCGACGGCGAACTGCGCAATGCGCGCGCCTCGCTCGAACTGCACAACATCTCGCTGCGCGCGCTGGCCGACAGCGACGGCTTGACCGGCCTCGGCAACCGCCGCCTGTTCGAGGAAGCGCTGGAACGCGAAGTCGGGCGCGCGCGCCGCAGCGGCCTGCCGTTCGCACTGATCCTGACCGATGTCGATTTCTTCAAGAAGTACAACGACCGCTACGGCCACGTGGGCGGCGACGCCTGCCTGCGCCGCATCGCGCTGGCGATCTCGTCCGGCGCACGCCGGCCGGCCGACCTGGCGGCGCGTTACGGCGGCGAGGAATTCGCCCTGATCCTGCCGGATACCGACCTCGATGGCGCGATGGCGGTGGCCGAACTGATCCGCGACGCCGTGGCCGAACTCGACATCGAGCATGCCGACAGCCCGCACGGCCGGGTCACGCTCAGCCTGGGCGTGGTGGCCGGCTATCCGGCCCAGGAAGCGGAGCACGTGGGCTGCGCCTGGGTGGAAGCGGCCGACAATGCCCTCTACGATGCCAAGGCGGCGGGCCGCGACCGGGCAGTGGGCCGCGTCGGCATCGGGCAATCGCTTGCAATTGAATAGTGCGCGATCTACCATGAGCGGTATGGATACCAAGGACGCTCCCCCCGCCGCACCGTTGCTCGACAACCAGCTCTGCTTTGCGTTGTATTCGACCGGGCTGGCGATGAACAAGGTGTACCGCAAGCTGCTGCGCAAGCTCGATCTGACCTATCCGCAATACCTGGTGATGATGGTGCTGTGGGAGCGCGACGGCGTGACCGTCTCCGACATCGGCGCGCGCCTGTTCCTCGACTCGGCCACGCTGACGCCGCTGCTCAAGCGCCTGGAAGCCGCCGGCCTGCTCACGCGCAGCCGCTCGAGCGCCGACGAACGCCAGGTGGTGGTGGCCTTGACCGACAAGGGTCGCGCGATGGCGCCGGAGGCGGCGGCGATCCAGGAACAGGTGCTGTGTGCGACGGCCTGTTCGCCGGATGAGTTGGGGGTGATCAAGAAGCAGCTGGAAGGGTTGCGGGCGAAGCTGAACACTTAGCCAGCTGCATCCAGCCCCGGCTGGCACCCCGGATCCACCTGCAGCGGCTGTTCGCTCTGCGCCAGCAACAGCTGCCTGAAATCGGCCTCCGCCATCGGCTTGCCGATCAAATACCCTTGCAGCACGTCGCATCCTGTCGAGCGGATCGCGTTGCGCTGGCCTTCGGTTTCGATGCCTTCGCAGATCACCGACAGCTTGAGCGACTTGGCAAACGCGATCACGCCGTTGACGATGTCCAGGCAGCGCCGGTCCTGTTCGATTTCCTGCACAAAGGAGCGGTCGATCTTGATCGCCGTGATCGGGAACTGGCGCAGGTAAGAGAGGTTCGAATAACCGGTGCCGAAATCGTCGAGCGCGATGCGGAAGCCTTCCAGCTTGAGCCTGTGCAGCACCGCGGCGGCCTTGTCGATATCCTGCATCAGCATGCTTTCCGTGACTTCCAGCTTGATGCACTCCGGATGCAGCTTGTAGCGCTGGACCAGCCCTTTCAGCTGGGCCGGCAGGTTTTCGTCGGTCAGCTGGCGCGGCGAGACATTCACCGCCATCTGCAGGCGAAAGCCGATATCGTCCCACTCGCGCGCCTGGCGGCAGGCTTCCTCGCACACCCAGGCCCCGACCGCGGTGATCGCCGGCGAATCCTCGAGCATGGTCAAAAAGGCTTGCGGCGCAAGGATGCCCAGGCGCGGATGGTTCCAGCGCAGCAGCGCCTCGGCCCCGACCACGGCGCCGTTGACGGCACTGATCTGCGGCTGGTAGTACAGCACGAACTGGCGCAGTTCGAGCGCGTTGAAGAGTTCCTGGCGCAGTTGCAGGCGCTGCTTGAGCAGGCGGGTGCCGGTTTCCGAGAACACGCTGCAGGTATGGCGGCCATTGGCCTTGGCTTCGTACATCGCGTTGTCGGCGTTGTTCAGCAGCTCGTCGGGCGTGACCTCGTCGCCGCCGCCGATCGCCACGCCGATGCTGGCGCCCACCGTGACCTGGTGGCCGCCCACCACGATCGCCGTGCCGAGCCGGCGCAGGATCGCTTCGGCCAGCGCGCGCGCGGCGCCGGCATCGGTCGCTTCCAGCACCACCACGAATTCGTCGCCGCTGATGCGGGTGACGGTGGTGCCGGCGGCGGCAAAGGTCGACAGGCGCCGGCCGATCTCCTGCAGCGCGGTGTCGCCGGCCTGGTGGCCGTAGGCGTCGTTGACTTCCTTGAAGCGGTCGAGATCGATGAACAGCACGCCGACCTTCTTGCCGTTATCGACCGACCGGGTGAGCGCGGCGTCCAGCGCGCGCATGCAGCTGAAGCGGTTGTGCAGACCGGTCAGGCTGTCGTGCGTGGCCAGGTGGATCAGCTTGGCCTCGGCTTCCTTGCGCATCGTGACTTCGGCAAAGAACACGCTCAGGCCTTCCCTGGTCGGGTAGGCGCGCGCTTCGAGCCAGATCCCGAGCGGCGCGTAATAGCTTTCGACCGCGGTGAATTCGCGCGAGGTCACGGCGCGCCGGTAGGCCAGGTGGAAGTCGCTGCCGACCGCTTCCGGGAATTCGTCCCAGATACGCTTACCGATCAGCTCGTGCGCGCGGCGCTCGAGCCAGGCCGCGCCGCGCGCGTTGATGTAGGTGAAGCGCCAGTCGCGGTCGAGCGAGAAGCAGCCGTCGGCGATGCTTTCCAGGACGGTGCTGAGGCGCTCGCGTGCCTGCTCGGCGGCGCGCTGGCCTTCGATCGCATCGGTCACGTCCTGCAGGAAACCGGCGAAATTGGTCAGGCGCCCGAACTGGTCGTGCAGCGGGAAGATGTGCATGCGCACCCAGTACATCGTGCCGTCCTTGCGGTAGTTGCGTATCGTGGTGGTGCAGGGGCGCTGGTCGGCGATGCAGGCGCGCAGCTGGTCGAGGCCGGGCTGGTTGCGGTCTTCGCCCTGCAGGAAACGGCAGTTGCGGCCGATGATTTCGTCCGCGGCATAGCCCGAATACGCCTCGAAGGCGGGATTGACATAAACGATGGGATTGTCCGGCTGGTGCGGATCGGTGACGACGATGCCATTGCTGCTGGCGACGATCATTCTCTGGTAAAACCAGGCGGGTTGACTTCCCAGGGGGGCAGGAATGGGCATGATCGACCTAGTCATTGCGGGACGGGTTCAGTGTAATCCGGCACGGCCCGGCGCGTAGCACGACAGGCAGGCTGGTCGAGAAAAAGGCCGGCGCGTGCACGCCGGCGGCGGTGGGTTCAGTGCAGGCCGAGCGCGGCCATTTTCGCGGCCAGCGCCAGGCGGTCGCGGTCGATCTGGTCGCCGTTGGTGCGGCTGGACAGGGTCGCCTTGTCCTTGCGGCCGAGGAAGTAGGCGATGCGTTCGGCGTTGGCGCCGGACGGATGCGGGATGCCGTGCAGGATGCGCGCCTCATCGAGCACGCCCCGCGCGGCCAGCCACGACAGCGCCTGCCCTACCTTGGGTCCGAGCGGCACGTACACCGCGTCCGGCAGCAGCGCCGCCTCGTGCGCGAAATGGTCGAGCATCTGCGCCTGCAGCAGCGGCGTGGCTACCATGTTCGGGTTGGCACCGTTGTAGTTCTTGCCGTCCACGAAAATCGCGTGGCGCAGCACCGCCGTCACCTGCATCAGCGGCGCGTCGGCGTGCCACAGCGTGGCGCAGCTGGCGATGCCGAGCCAGCGCTGCAGGCCGACGTGGTCGAGCAGCGCCACCAGGTTGGGCCGGATCGCGCCGCTGAAGGCGCCGGTATACTTGGCCGCGCGCAGCACCTCCGGCATGGGCGCCTGCGCCATCAACTGGCGCCGCGCCTCGCGCACCGCGTTCTTCCATTGCGCGAAGCCGGGCGTGATGCCGACCACGACCACGCGCGCCTGCGCATTCACGTAATCGAAGGGGGTGTAATGGGCGGTCAGCGTGTTGGCACGCGCCACCAGGAAGGCTGCGGGAATCTGGCTGGGGTCGGCAATGGTGTCGACGTCGGTGCCGAGGATGGGGGCGATAAAATTCGTAATGCATGCTGAAGCCATGGTGCCTCGAACCTTGCGCAGTGAAAAGAGGAGTGAGGATTGTGCCATGCACGGAGTTGTCCTACCGGTGTTAGGACCAGTCTTAAGCCGATTCGGAAAATTCCTAACGACAAGCGTGAAACGTGACGTCGGCATCCCGGCATCCCGTGCTAGGATCGCTATCAAATTCATTTTGAGGATAGGACAAACGTGCACACCGACATCACGCGGGCGCCGTTCGGGACCATGCCCGACGGTACGCAAGTCAGCCAATTCACGCTCACCAACGCCGCGGGCATGATCGTCAGGATCCTGGATTTCGGCGGCATCATCACCCAGATCCACGTGCCGGACCGCACCGGCCAGTTCACCGACGTGGCGCTCGGCTTCGACACCCTCGCGCCCTACCTGAAGGACAGCCCCTACTTTGGGGCGCTGATCGGCCGCTACGGCAACCGTATCGCCAAAGGCCGCTTCACGCTCGACGGCAAGACCCATCAACTGCCGGTGAACAATGGCGAGAACCACCTGCACGGCGGCGATCCCGGCTTCGACAAGGTGCTGTGGCAGGCCGTCATCGAAGACGGCGCGCTGGTGCTGCGCTACCGCAGCGTCGACGGCGAGCAGGGTTATCCGGGCAACCTGGACGCCACCGTGCGCTACACCCTGAGCGAGGACAACGAAATCATCGTGCGCTTCCAGGCCACGACCGACCAGCCGACGCCGGTGAACCTGACCCAGCACAGCTACTTCAACCTGCACGGCGCCGCCGCTCATGCAGGACAAAGCGGTGGCGACATCCTCGACCACGTGCTGACCATCGACGCCGACCGCTTCGTCCCGATCGACAGCGGCGCGATCCCGCTGGGCGGTCTGGCGCCGGTGACCGGCACCCCGTTCGATTTCCGCCAGCCGCGCACGATCGGCGCGCGCATCGAGCAAGAAGAGGACAAGCAACTGCGCCACGGTATCGGCTACGACCATTGCTGGGTGCTGAACCGCACTGCCGGTAGCAAGGAGCTGAAACGCGCGGCCCGCGTGCTGGAACCCGCGTCGGGCCGGGTGCTGGAATTGTGGACCCAGGAGCCGGGGGTGCAATTTTATAGTGGCAATTTCCTGGACAGCTCGCTGACCGGGAAGGGCGGGCGCCAGTACGAATTCCGCAGCGGACTGTGCCTGGAGCCCGAGCATTTCCCGGATTCGCCGAACCAGGCGGATTATCCGAGCACGATTTTGCGGCCGGGGGAGGTTTATGCGACGGAGTCGCGGTTCAGATTCTCGGTGGAGAAGTAAGCACCCCACTCCGTCGTCCCCGCGAAGGCGGGGACCCAAGTTTGTTTGAGCAGAGCTAGCGCATGTTATCGGCTGCGGAGCGAACTTGGATTCCCGCCTGCGCGGGAACGACGTGTAATAGGCAATACCAAAATCGATATCGATATAGTCAAAAAATTGATTGGAAAGTTATCCCCCAGCTAATTAGACTTTCTCCACCGCTGAGATGGAGAAAAAAGAATGTCGGAGACGAAAAAAAAGCTGCGGTCCGCAGCGTGGTTCGGTACGCAGGACAAGAATGGCTTCATGTACCGCAGCTGGATGAAGAACCAGGGCATCCCCGACCATGAATTCCAGGGCAAGCCAATCATCGGCATCTGCAACACCTGGTCCGAACTGACCCCCTGCAACGCCCATTTCCGCAAGCTGGCCGAACACGTCAAGCGCGGCATCATCGAAGCCGGCGGCTGGCCGGTCGAGTTCCCGGTGTTCTCCAACGGCGAATCCAACCTGCGCCCGACCGCGATGCTGACCCGTAACCTGGCCAGCATGGACGTCGAAGAATCCATCCGCGGCAACCCGATGGATGGCGTGGTGCTGCTGGTCGGCTGCGACAAGACCACGCCGGCGCTGCTGATGGGCGCCGCCAGCGTCGACATCCCCGCCATCGTCGTCACCGGCGGGCCGATGCTGAACGGGAAGCTGAACGGCAAGGACATCGGCTCCGGCACCGCCGTCTGGCAGCTGCACGAGCAGGCCAAGGGTGGCCAGATCTCGATGCACGATTTCCTCGCGGCTGAAGCCGGCCACTCGCGCTCGGCCGGCACCTGCAACACCATGGGCACGGCCTCCACCATGGCCTGCATGGCCGAAGCGCTCGGCACCTCGCTGCCGCACAATGCCGCCATTCCCGCCGTCGACGCGCGCCGCTACGTGCTGGCCCACATGTCGGGCATGCGCATCGTCGAGATGGTGAATGAAGACCTGCGCCTGTCCAAGATCCTGACGCGCGAGAATTTCGAGAACGCGATCCGCGTGAATGCGGCCATCGGCGGCTCGACCAACGCCGTGATCCACCTGAAGGCGATCGCCGGCCGCGTCGGCGTGCCTTTGGAGCTCGAAGACTGGACCGCCATCGGCAAGGGCACCCCGACCATCGTCGATTTGCTGCCTTCGGGACGCTTCCTGATGGAAGAGTTTTATTATGCCGGCGGCCTGCCGGGCGTGATCCGCCGCCTGGGCGAAGCCGGCCTGCTGCCGCACAAGGACGCGCTCACCGTCAACGGCAAGAGCCTCTGGGACAACAACCAGGACGCGCCGATCTACAACGACGAGGTGATCCGCAAGCTGGACACGCCGCTGATCGCCGATGGCGGCATCTGCATCCTGCGCGGCAACCTGGCGCCGCGCGGCGCCGTGCTGAAGCCCTCGGCCGCATCGCCGCACCTGATGACGCATCGCGGCCGCGCCGTCGTGTTCGAGGACTTCGACCATTACAAGGCGCGCATCAACGATCCGGACCTGGACGTCGACGAGAACTCGGTGCTCCTGATGAAAAATTGTGGGCCGAAGGGCTATCCCGGCATGGCGGAAGTCGGCAATATGGGACTGCCGCCGAAACTGATGGCACGCGGCATCACCGACATGGTGCGCATCTCGGACGCGCGCATGAGCGGCACCGCCTACGGCACCGTGGTGCTGCACGTGGCGCCGGAAGCGATGGATGGCGGGCCGCTGGGCATCGTGCGCGACGGCGACTTCATCGAGCTGGATTGCGCGGGTGGGCGGCTGCACCTGGACGTGCCGGACGAGGAAATCCGCACCCGGCTGGCGGCGCGCGCCGAGAGCCAGACGCCGGCGCCGCGTACCGGGTATGCGGGCTTGTACCTGCATCATGTGCTGCAGGCGGATGAGGGCTGCGATTTTGATTTTCTGGTGGGTTGTCGCGGTTCCGAGGTGCCGAAGCATTCGCATTGATTTGGCAGGAGTTGGACGCGTGGACGGCATAGCCGTCCACCCTACCCACGACGCCGGCGTTACCGGGCATGGTCGATGATGTTCGCGTTACGGGTAGGGTGGACGGGTCTCCCGTCCACGCGTTCAACCGACATATAAATATACGCGCACTGATGCGCCACGGAGACACGCAAACATGCTGCTGATCCAATACAAAACCGCCACCGGCGAACGCCGCGTCGGCATCCTGAACGACGACACCATCACCCCGCTGAACGGCTACGCCACCACGCTCGACCTGGCCACGGCCGCCATCGCCGCCGGCAGCGGCATCGCCGCACTGGCGAATGACGCCATCGGTCGCGCCGTCGGCGAATCCTTCGAAACGGTCGCGCGCGAAGGCCGCCTGCTGCCGCCACTCGACCACCCGGACCCCGCCCACTGCTACGTCACCGGCACCGGCCTGACCCACCTGGGCAGCGCCGACACCCGCGACGCCATGCACAAGAAGATCGGCGGCGACGTCGAGAACCT
>Ga0265797_10001500_pt1 | contig 40924 bp, 36 predicted proteins | sample P2T30metagenome_FD_192433 | JGI IMG/M metagenome (GOLD analysis project Ga0265797, IMG submission 192433) | Plant litter microbial communities from East Loma Ridge, Irvine, California - P2 T30 | ecosystem: Environmental > Terrestrial > Plant litter > Unclassified | place: USA: California...
GCACTAAGGCTCGCGTACGGGGGTATATGCTTGGGTCGTGATGTCGTTCATAGAGAGAAAACGCTTTTGTGTGGTGTGAAATATCGTGTCCGTGAGCGGTCGTTCGTGTGGAATAAACGCTGGGTGTTGCGAATAATGAATGAAAGGACGCCATGCCGAAATGTTGAATGGTTATATAGAAAAGAAGTGTGGCCGGATATGATCTTCGCTGCAGTATGCCCAATGGCCAGTCGAGCATCATCTAGGCAGCTAGGGCTATCTAAGCCACAGCAGGGGTCGGGATGACAGGGGCGACCTGGACGGCGACAGCCTCGGGGTTAGGGACAGCAGCGGGGGTTGCGTTGGCCTCGCCGTTGACGGGAGCGATGCCAGTGGTGTCGACGGACTGGGCGCAGTCCCTGCTGATGTGGCCAGCCTCGCCACACCTGTAGCAGGTCTTGCCAGCAGCGTTAAGAGGGCCGCCGTTCGGGGCAGAGCAGTCACGGGAGATGTGACCGAGCTTGCCGCAAGCGTAGCACTTCATTGCCTGAGCCTGGCAGTCGCGAGCGAAGTGGTTAGGGCCACCGCACTTGTAGCAGCTGGTAGCGCGGCCACCAGCGAAACCACCACGGCCGCCAGCGAAGCCACCTCTGAAGGGAGCGCCAGCACCGCGACCAACGGGCTGGATGGGAGCAGCACCAGGAGTAGGGCAGCTCCTCTGTTCCTCATGTCAGTCTCGTGGTTAAGGAATATGGACCTCCAGAATTAACGTACGGCAAGGTGACCAGGCTGGCCGCAAGAGTAGCAGCGGCCGTTGGCGGCACCACCACTGATGCGGAGGGTCGGGCAGTCAGCCTGAACGTGGCCGAGGCCCTGGCAGTGGTAGCACTGCTTGGCTGCACATGTTGTAAGCGATTAAGCTCAATCACTGGCTGTGTGAATCATAGCTTACTCTCGGTGGTCCTGGGGTGAGGGCAGGTGTTGCTCTCGTGGCCTTGCACAACGTCAGTTGGATCACTTGGACATGAGTTGAAGCCTTGACTCACCAGGCTGCTTGCAGTTGTAGCAGAGACGCTCACTGCTGGAGCAAACCTCGGCGTAGTGGCCAACGTTGCCGCACTTGTAGCACGCACGACGGGAGAGGGAAGACATCTTGATATCCGTTTCTAGAATCTGCGATCTGCTGGTCAGACTCATGTTCTTGGAACCTTCAAAGCATTGAGCATCTTGCAGCGCGCCTGTCCATCGCAATACGAATTCCAAACTCCGCTCTTTCAATCATGCCTGAGATATCCACGACCAATGCAAAGCGTATGATAGCCGAAAGCCATCTCGTGCCATGCGTCGTTTACCTCGCCATCCAAAACAATGAGCACGTGCCCGTTCCGTGTCCTTTATCTCTTGCGACAAATGACTCCCTGCCATCCATATTTCCGAACCCAATGCTCTCTCAAAATCGCTCCTTCTCTTTCCGCGCTCAATCCGAGGCCCAACAAACGCACATCCTCCGCACTCGAAACTCACCTGTATTCTCGAATCTGTCTCTTTCTGATCAATTTTCTCTGCGCAGCTGCTTCTTCACCTCAACAACGGCCCTCCGACAAACAAGTCTGAGAAAAATGCAAGGGGAGTGGTAGTGGGGTTGGTCGGGAACAAGAAGCAAGAGAAGGGGGCTCTGGCGGCGCTGAAGCTCGCCTACTCGAAGTGGGCTGTAAAAAAGCCTGCCACCCACCCGAGCAGCTAGCGCGGGCCAGAGCCGAGTCCTGTAGCTCGAACTTGAAGCGATCCCGACGGTTGAATCGTGGAGATGGCGAAACTATGACATATCCGTGCTTGGTTATTCAGTGTTGTGTTGTTTGGGAGGTGATGTGCGCATCTACCATAATTGGAGTTGTACAGGACGATGAATTAGTTACAAAGTCGGCACCGTAGAATCGTCATTCATTGTTAATCTATATAATTACGGGCACCCAAACGCCAAGTGACAATGTCTTTTTAATGCTGCAGCTGAAGCGATTGCGCTTCAAGTATCTAATCCTCCTTCTCGATGACAGCAGGAGCCTTGATCTCCCTACCCTTGAGGAAGTCAAGACCCTCGCCGCCGTAGCTGATGAGCGGGCTGACCTCGACGCCAGCATCGGCCTCCTCGCTGACAACAGTGGCACCAGCCTCCTCCAAGAACCTCTTACCCTGGAGCAAGATGTCCTTGCGGCTGGTGTCGGGGTCGTCCTCACCAGTGCCCTTGGCGTTCTTGAGAGGGGAGAACTCATCCTCACGCTTGACTTCCATGCAGGCGAACTTGTCCATAGGAAGGAAGGGGAAGCAGTCGAAGACAAACTGCTCGAGCTTGATGCCGTTGGGCTTCTCAGGCTTAATCTGCTCACCCTTATCGTTGACACAGGGGATCTTCTTCTTCGCAATGTGGTGGGGAAGGTTGTGAGCCCATTCGGGAATGCTCTCGAGGAAGCGGTAGCTGTAGTAGTGGTTGACAATGTTGGCGGCGCGGAACTTGAGCAGTTCACTGTCCTTGGGGTCCTTGGCCTCAGAGGTCTCCTTGTCAATCTCGCTGTACTCGACGACAGCAGGCTTGCCATCCTTCTGCAAGATGAGACCAACGCTCTCGGCAGCGTTGCGCTTGCGGACGACCTTGGTCGCGATCTCGACATCCTTCTCGGCACTGAAGCCGATGAAGGTAGGGTCGGCGACGCGGACAAGGCAGTTGTCAACACAGTAGGCGTGAACGTGCTTGATACCACGCTTGCTCATGTCTTGGACAACACCAGAGCCGATCAGGGCCTGGTAGAGGCCACCGTTGCCGTCGGGTGCGACAGCGACCTTGCCCTTGCTCTCCAGAAGGATCTTGCCCTCCATGGTGATGCAAGGAAGCACACCCTGCTCGAAGAAGACGACGTTGTTCCTGTTCAGGCCGAAGTACTTGTTCTCCTCGAAGAACTGCTCAGTGGGCTTGCGGGTTGGGCCCGAAGTCATGATGTACCATGGCACGCTGACGTCCTCCTTGTTGTATGTCTTGCTTGCGAGGTTCTGGAGCTTGCCAATGCGCTCCGCCTGCAACTGGAACAAACTCTTCTTGCTGGGCAGGCCAATGTCGAAGCAGCCCTTGGGTGCTGAGCTGCCAAGTCTGGTTCCCTGGCCGCCGGCCATGAGTACCACGCCGACCTGGTTCTCAGAGATGAGCTTGAGACCAGAATCGTACCACTTGTTCAGGTCACCCTCCTTGCTGTCAATGACCGACGAGGTGGCGGAATCAGGGAGCTGGTCAAGCTTCGTCTTTGTGTCCTCGCTCTTCTCCTCTGGAGGGTTGAGGGCCTTCTGTGTGATCTTGTTGATGTGCTCGGGGTCGATAGGCTGAAGCTGCTTGTAAAGAGCACCTTGCTCTTCGGGCTTCAGTTCCTCCCAGTACTGGAGGACGTGGCCCTGGCCGGCCTTCTCGTAGCTCTGCTTGAGCTCGTTGAACTCGGAATCGGTAGGAGGTTGAGGAGGGACATCTTCGCCAGACTTCTCACCGCCCAAGTTGAGGGCAGAGAGCATGCTGTTCACGGTGTCTTTGATTGCGGCAGCCATTGTGTTGATGATGATGAGAAGAAAAGTGGATGTTGATGTTGCAAGAAAGTGCAAACAGGAGAAATATGTACTGCGTCTATAGAGGGCACCTCGTTATTGTTTCATGATCCCCGCCATTAGTATCTAAATTTAGGTCCTAAACACAACAGCCTCGTCATTGGCTTCAGCTTTCAGCACGTTCAATTACAACACGAGAAACTGAGGGCGAGCGCGGTAGATCTCGTATGAATGACCAACTCTACTCATACCTCTACCTTGAGTAAAACCAAGAGATTCCAGCACTCGTACTAAATGTTATTTGAGCAAGCTAAAGTTTACATACACGCAATGCTTGCATATATTTCGCTTTGAGCACTTCGAACAACCCCTCCTCTCTAGGTGTCTCAGCCTTACCAACGGCGTCTGTCAAATCATCCTACCCTTCTTCATGTCTCTCCAGAAACTCAGAGAATTTTCGGTGCATGGAATGAATGTCGAGATGAGTGCAGCAAACCACGCTGCCACTACTGTCCAGGAAGTGAGTCGCATGTACGCACGTGCCCGGAAGCGTCCAGTCCTACAGTATCCAGAGAGCGAAACGTGGATACAACCAGCGAATGAGGCATTATTGGAGCAGTCGGTAGTATCGTGGGTGCAATACTGCGACAGCATGATGGCTCGCAGATGATGTAAACAAGCGGCCGAGCATATGACCGTCTTTTGCTGCTAGTCTGTGACTCTTCCGGCACTAAGAGACAGCTAAAAGCGGCGCAGCATCCAGATTCATGTCATCGTGCCTCTTCTCACCGGTGCCCTTTCGGAATCCGGCAACTTCGTCAGAACTGTGTTGCTGCACTCTCGCAAAGACCTAAACTAAACCTGTCATGCTGTATCTCTTCACAATGGCCGGGAGCGTAAACTTCTGGAAGGATTCTCCGTGACAAATCCACGGCCGTGTGTCCGGATAGGAACGCAAAATGCAAGAAAGGCAGGAATGACTATTCAACCGGAGCACATTGAACTAAGCCTCTCGCTACGCACTAGCTTGATCCTTCGAGCGGCGATGCTACGATTGTCTTCCGTGGATATCGTGCCGTACAGCGTATATAGCCTTGGACTTCCAGTCCCATCTGTGTGCAAGTATCTGCAGATACACTGACTTTCAACTAGCCAACATGGATACTACAGAGGCCGTTGTCCCGGTCGCGACGCCTACTGATGCGTTTGATTCGACGGATTTGCACGCTGAGGTGGTCTCTACGGAGATAATGAATGGGACTAAGCTAGTGGTATGTTCACACTGGCCTACCATGGCCTGTCATTGCGTCTAGGTCTAACATCTTTGCAGAACGGCACAGTATCAATACAAAAAGATGAGCCGATTGATTTCATGCCAATTCTGGCGGACTGGGCACATGGAAAAAACCTGCCTTCGTTCAAGTCAATCTTTGTCGGGGTAGCGATCGGTGCGAACATTGTCGTCGATTACTTCGTAAGATCTCAAGGGCACACTTGCATGTCATCTGTTGCTAACTCGCTTTACAGCTCACCTACTTCTTATGGGAAGTCATGTTCACACTCGTGGCCGTGGAAGCGCCACAAATCGTCGTACCTGCACCTTGGACGGATAAAAAGAGTGACGAGGACGAAGCCCCTCCTCAGGTGCAGCAGGAACGGTCCATCACCAAGAGCCTTCGCACCACGGTCCGCCATCTTTACGGCGTGGGTGGACCCTTCGCCATGTGGCGTGGTCTGGCACTGCATATCTCTATCAATATTGCAGCCTTTGCCATCGCAACGCCGATGTTCATGTTCTACATGCTGAGATCATTTGGCAAGGAAGACGAGGAACCCGTGCCCAAATTCTCGGAGATGGCTTTGTCTGCACGACTCCAGGATGTCTTGATTAGCTTCGCATTCGAGATCGCCGGCAACCTGATCTTCTGCTCCTGGGTAGCTGCATGGGTGCACATCGTGATCACGCAGCATACGCTACGGGTTTGGTACCGCCGCCTTCCACCATTCATGTCGGTGTTCCGAGCTACCTGGCGTCCGCTAGTGGTCTTGCCTCTTGTGGACATCATAATCCGTGAGACCATGGTGGTTCTTCTCAAGCACAGCATGGGTCTGTACAGCACGGCAAACACCACCAAGGGCACCTTTACATCGCGAAACATGCTCCTGACACTCGTCTGGCTACTCAGCCAGGCTATCTACATACTCGTGAGCCTACCTCTGGAGATGGCGGTTGTGAGAATCCAAGCGTCTCTACTCTCGGAAGACGAAGAGCCGATCGTGCCATTTGATCGCTCGTTCGGCAACAATGGACCAAATGGCCTCCGCCCTGGCCTTCTTGCTGAACCTCGCGGCCCTCTTAGCCTCAAAGAAGCGTGGAGATCTCTCACATGGACGGAGATGAGAAGACTGCTGAGAATCTTTGCCAAAATGCTGGCTGTACAAGCATTTGTCAATGCAGTCTTCTGGTTGGCTATTGGCAACAAGGCCTGGCCTCAACAATGGGTTCCTACCTGGATTTAAGCTGAGCAACTCGAGCTCTTGATGTATGATATGTTACGGATGGGCTCACGCCTCATCTCATCGATATGTATAATTAAAATTCTAACCTCTTGTGATAAAGCTCACACATTGATCGTAAGTCGGTGTTACTTGCTGCGTAATCTGTTCTTACTGGTCTCTCTGACTGAGAGTTGAACAACAATGCCTGCACATACGTGACAAGCCGATCAGAAATGGCTGATTTTGTCCAGAGAGAGTAGATATCCTGCAAATTTGCACGCAAATGGACAAAAGTCAACACCCAAAGAGCACAATAAACCAACGAAATGTATAACACCGTCTAGAAAACCATGGGAGGTAAAATGAACGAAAACGCTCTCAGATATTTTGCACCCAGTAAACCCAACCCGAACCCTGGAAGCGAGCACGGCGTACTCGAATTTATCGAGACATCTATCTCGTGCTTCGATGCTCAAACCAACCTTTGAGCCCACTTAACCTCGAGCTACGACCGCTTTGGGCTCATTTCTATTATTACTTTTGTAAGTTTCTCATCAGAAGGCCGTGACATCTTCATCTTCAGCCTTAATACCTCCAGGTTTGCAGGTTGCGGGGCTCCGCAATCTATTCTCTCGGCGTTCACGCGTTCACAAGCCAGCAAGAGGACACAGCTCGGCATCACAAGCCAAAGGCAGACCAAGTTCCGGCTCCCTCGGCGTCTCGTTAAGCCGATGTCAAGTCAGATGCGCCTACCTTCGTCCTCCCACAACCTCTTGCCTGGACCTCACCTTATCAGCCCATGGCATAAACCAGCAAAGACTCCACCACCAGATCGATGACAGACGGCTCCATCCCGCCGTAGCCTTCGCGGGCTACGTCCACATACTCCACCATCATGGCCGCTCAATCCACTCTCCGCAAGTCACCCGTGGACCGCTTCACAGAGGCCTTTGACCACTTCTACGTTCGTCTGCTCACCCGGCTGGACACTCTCCCTCGCAAGGGACCCCTCAACTCGCGCACAACGCGCCTCGTCGCGACCCTCGCGCTCTCTTTGGCCATCGTCACGGGCGGATATGGAGGCTACAAGAGGTACAAGAGGAAGAAGGCCGACCGTGAGACGGGCAAACGTCTTGTGCGTCGCAATAGCGGTCTTCGAGGGAAAGATGGCAGTCGAACGATCTTTGTGCCATACAAGGACTCTACCAGCAGGGTGACGATCTTCCCGACCAAATTGACGACCTTCGACGCGCACAGGAGGCTGTTTCTGAGCTCGTCTGGCCAGGCGGGAGCCAAATATGATCCAGCCACAGGACCACCGCCGACCAACATCAAGCCTGGATTGAATATTGCGTTCTTGCACCAGTTTCTTAGCTTGATGAGTGTCATGGTTCCGAGGTGGCGATCGAAGGAGTCTGGGCTCCTAGCAACTCACGCCGTATTCCTTCTGGCTAGAACATATCTGTCGCTTGTAGTAGCAAGACTGGATGGTGAGATTGTACGAGACCTTGTCGCCGGCAAAGGTAAGGCCTTCCTGCTCGGCATTTGCAAGTGGCTAGCCATCGGCTCGGTCAGCTCGTACACCAACAGCATGATCAAGTTCCTGCAATCCAAGATCAGCATTGCCTTCCGGACACGACTGACCAGGTATATTCACGATCTTTACCTGAGTCCTGACTTGGCATACTACAAACTGCACAACCTGGACGGCGGAATTGGACAAGACGCGGATCAGTTTATCACGCAGGACTTGACGCTGTTCTGCGACAGCGCTGCATCGTTGTACTCATCTTTGGGAAAACCGCTGGTTGATATCTTCACATTCAACTTCCAGCTATATCACTCATTAGGGCCGTTCGCACTGACGGGACTACTGGCTACTTACTTCGGAACCGCGACCTTGCTACGAAAACTAAGTCCGCCTTTCGGGAAGTTAAAGGCCATGGAAGGCCGGAAAGAAGGCGAATTTCGCGCATTGCACGCTCGCTTGATTGCCAACGCAGAGGAAGTCGCTTTCTACAATGGAGGTGCCACCGAGCATGTGCTGCTTGACAAGAGTTTCAAAGAACTCAAGATGTGGGTGGAAAATATTTACAAGATCAGGGTCGGCTACAACATCCTCGAGGACTTCATGCTCAAGTACAGCTGGTCCGCGTTCGGCTACATCATCACGTCTTTGCCCGTTTTCTTGCCTGTGATGGGGGAGCTTGCGCCAACGCCGAGAACATCGAAACTATCACCGGAATCTACCCCCGATGTGGAGTTGCGTAGTCGTAGCGACGGTCGAATGAAACAATTCATCACCAACAAGCGGCTCATGCTCAACCTTGCTGATGCAGGCAGCCGGATGATGTACAGTATCAAAGACCTATCGGAACTAGCCGGCTACACGAGCAGAGTGTACACACTCATCAGCACACTGCACCGGGTACACGCCAAGGCGTACGCGGCGCCGAGATATCAACATGCAGAGTTGTACAGTCTTGCCAGCGTTGAGGGCACCTTGCACCATGGGTTCGATGGAGTTCGTCTCGAGGACGTGCCGGTAGTTGCACCAGGGCTTTATCCCATGGGTGGCGAAGAGCTCATCGAAAATCTCTCATTCATTGTGGGCCCTGGTGATCACCTCCTCATCACTGGGCCTAACGGCGCAGGAAAAAGCGCTGTGGCCAGAATTGTAGCAGGACTGTGGCCTACTTATCGTGGCTTGACCTCTCGACCTCGCCAGAATGGGCAGGACGGGATCATGTTCCTACCTCAGCGGCCGTATCTGAGCCCCGGGACATTGCGGGACCAGGTCATTTATCCGCATACAGAGATGGACATGCGTGAAGCTGGGCGACGAGAGCATGAGCTTCAGGGCATACTGGAAGAGGCCAAACTCGGCTATCTGACCGACAGGGAAGGCGGGTGGGATACCCGCAAAGAGTGGAAAGACGTTCTGAGCGGTGGCGAGAAGCAACGCATGGGCATCGCGCGCCTGCTCTACCACGAGCCTCGCTTCGCCTTCATCGATGAAGGCACCAGCGCGGTAAGCTCAGACGTCGAAGGCTTGCTCTACGAGCGAGCTAAAGGCAAAGGCATCAGTAAGTCTTGTACCCGTATCCACCGCAGCGCTCGGCGCCCAGCTAACAAGAAAACCCATCAGCTCTCATCACGATATCGACCCGTGCCTCGTTGAAGCGCTACCATTCGTACACACTCACGCTCGGCCTGGGCGAAGACGCCAACGAGTATGAGTTCTTGCGGGTCGGGACTGCGAGCGAGAAGGACAGCGTTGAGAAAGAACTCGTCGAGTTACGAGAGCGCTTGGCGCAGGTGGACGCTTGGAAGCAAAGGCGTAGGGAAATTGAAGAGGAGCTCGGGGAAGTGTGGGTGAGTGGGTCGGGCGATAGCGGAGCCGGAGTGTTGGAGATACCCGATGTTATGGGGTGAAGGCCTGGGGAGGCGCCAGGCTAATACCTGCTAGCAGAGGTCTAGTTGCACAGGCGGCAGGGTGGGGAGCGGGCGAATAGCAGGGCGTTTGTTTGACGTCGTCTCGTGTAAGCAGATCTAGAATTAGGGCACGACTGAATGACAATTACTGGCAACAAAACATGAGATACCACTGCGTTTCGACCGGAAAGCACTACAGTCGGATTATGGCCGAGCTCAGGCTGCCTGGCGCAATTGGCTTTGCAGAACAAGAGACAACAAGACAACGCCACCAAGGATTATGGGCGCCACCGCCGGGCAAGCAAGCAAGCAAGCCCGGCGGCACATGACAAGATCGCAGTACGAGCCTTGTCTGGACGTCACGGGGTTTGTGAGACAGGCCGCCTTCGAAGGATCCCTTAGCACAGCTCTTACGTCAATCAGTGCTCGTGACGAGAATAACAGCAGCAGCATATGGAACACGATTAACATTCGCGACCCGTTGCCTTCCACTCCAACTACCGGCATGGTCTCACCGCGGCCGAGACAGCCACAGTGGACTCCAAAACCTGGCTTCAACTTCAACCCGTGTGTCCCCGCGGAGGCACAGAAGAATACGAGATTCATGTCCATCCAGGTAGAAGAAGACCCTCGTCGCCCTAGCAGAAAAAATCGCCGCCCCGGGTCTCCACGAGCGAGGCTGCCAAGCATGCAGCCCGTTCGCGTGGTGTCGTAGGTTAGGTGGTGAAGCTTGGAAGCATGTTCTGGCCTGGGCGAGGATTGACCGGGTGGAGTCGCGCTCATATCCTGGTATGCGCTGCAGGCGAAGGAGTCGAGGGGACTGAGCGTCGGTCGGAATAAGCGACGCTAAGGTGCCCGGACATTGGCAGTATAGCTTGCCTCCCTTGGCAGAGACATTGCCGCCCAATCGCTATGCTGCCGGAGTCGGATACTCTCACGGCTTGTGCCATATCGGGTAAAACTTTGTCGCATCCTCGCGCGTGCCAACGTTTGCGCTCGCCGTGTATCAACCGGCGCAAACTGTGGGGCAAGGCCTGTTAGTGATCTCCGTGCCATGCTCTCCATGCCGTGCCTCATGGTTGCACTGACTTTTACTCCACACAAACGTCCTCGTCCTCGTCCTCGTGCCGCGCTCTGGAGATGGCCCGCCGTACCGGACTCACCCGCAGCGCGCGCAGGGACGATCTGGAGTACATAGTATGGAGTCGCTCTGGAGTAGCACTGGAGAAGGCCATGGCTGCACGGCCCAACCTGGAGTCTCCCCAGATGACACCCAAGGTTTGCTAACCTCTCTGGTACTCCCGAAGAGCTGCCACGCCTGTTCGTCCAACCAGCTAACGATCCGTCTCGACTTGGGAGATCCATATTGCATTGGCGAGTATGTCGCTCGCACATTATAAGACCCCAGGGCTCTCCCCCATTCCCCATGTCTCTGCCCCTCACCAACGATCTTCACATCTCCTCTCAAGACTAGCAGGAAGTTGAGCTACATCGAGCTCTCTTCGATCTCGTTTTTTTCTGCATTACTCCAGGGAAGACCCGCACTACTACACCTTATACATCTCCTCGCCTCTCCATCGCAATGGCTGGCGGCGCAGCCCTCAACATCTTCCGCATGGGCGACAGTGGTCTGCCCAAAGCAGTCCTCAACCGTCACCTATGGCTTGCTGTCTTCACTTTCGGTCTCATGGGCGCTGCTCGCGGTGTCGATGAGGGACTCATTACTGGTATCTTCAACACTGATGTTTTCAAAGAAAGTCTCGGTCTTGAAACGCTTTCGAAAGATGCTCTTGCCGACGTCAAGGGCAACGTCTCTTCCATGGTCCAGCTTGGCTCTATCCCCGGTGCTCTTCTTGCCTTCATCGCTTGTGACAGATACGGTCGTGTCTGGGCTACCCGTCAACTCTGCGTCGTCTGGCTCGTCGGTATTGCCATCTTCATGGCTAACCAAGGCCACATGGAGCTTGTCTACTTTGGTCGTTTCCTTGCCGGTATTGGCATTGGCGAGACCGTCGTTGTTGGCCCTGTCTACCTGAGTGAAATTGCTCCCGCACCCATTCGTGGTTTGTGCACTTGCGCTTTCACTGGATCAGTCTATCTCGGAATTCTAATCGCCTATTTCGCAAACTACGGCACCAACATCAACCCCGCTATCGCTGACGCTCCTGCTCGTTGGCTGCTCCCTACCTCCGTCCACCTCATGTTCGGTGTTCTCATCCTGATTGCATCCATCTGGGCCATTGAATCTCCTCGCTTCCTCGTAAAGGTTGGCAAGCCCGACCAGGCGCTCGCCAACCTCTGCAAGCTTCGCGGCATGGAACCCACCGACCCTTACGTTCTCGATGAGTTCGCTGGCATCGAGCTTTCGTTCCAGGAGGAGCAGGAAGCTACTGCTGGTATGGGCTGGAAGGGCATGGTCCGCGAGATCTTCTGCATCAAGCGCAACTCTTACCGTCTGTTCCTCACCAACCTTGCTCAGCTCCTCGCCTGCTGGTCTGGTGGATCGTCCATCACCGTCTACGCCCACGACTTGTTCCAGATTGTCGGTATTACTGGCCAGAATGCCTCCCTACTCGGTACTGCCATCTTCGGTGTGGTCAAGTTCATCGCAGCCGTCGTTTGCGCTTTGTTCTTGGTTGACACTCTTGGACGCAAGCGCTCGCTTATCATCGGTATTGCCTTGCAAACATTCGCCATGCTCTACGTCGCCATTTTCCTGAACATCGTCCCTATCGCGAAGGACGAAGACTACGTCACCTCGCCGTCCGAGTCTAAGGCTTCCACTGGCGCTATTGCCATGATCTACCTTTCCGGTGTCGGCTGGGCATTGGGCTGGAACAGTGGACAGTACCTCCTCTCCTCCGAGCTCTTCCCCCTCCGCATCCGTGCCGTCTGCTCCTCCATCACCATGGCCATGCACTTCGTCGGCCAGTACACCACCAACAAGGCCCTGCCCGTCATGCTCCTCTATGGCGAGGGCCTCACCCCCTCCGGTACATTCTACTTCTTCGCTGCAATTTCGGTCATCGGAGCCATCTGGGTCTGGCTGTGCATCCCCGAAGCCGCCGGCCGCAGTCTCGAGAGCGTCGACAAGCTCTTCGACCTGCCCTGGTACAAGATCGGTCTTCACGGAAAGGCCGTGGCCGAGGCTTACGACCGCGAGATGGAGGCGAGGTTCGCCGAGGAGAAGCTGGAGAAGGAGCCGCAGATCACTTACAAGGAGTCTGCTTAAGTGGGCTAGCTGTTTGTTTGTTGTTGCTGCTGCTACTGCTGAGAGATGATGATTATGCTATGAGATTTATGATACCTGACTACTACTGTAGTTCAAGATATGCGGCGCTGAGATCGCCTTTCCCTCCAAACGATCTGTTCTCGCAATTCATTGGTGCTCTGTCTCGTTCTATCAGCAGTGTGGAAGCTGAGAGCTGATTGCTGCCATATCTACCTAGTTGAATGCCACTATCCTACCGAGGGAAACACTGCCGTATTGGTGTCTTGTTCGCCCACAGCTGTCACACTGTTGACAAGAGAGCTACTGAGAACTCTGAGAGTCTCGGAGTTGCGGCCGAGGGAAACCGTAACAAGGTCCTTGTTATGCATGCGGATTGTACCTGCCCGTTGAAGAAAGAAGCAGGGCCACGAAACACCAAGAGTCTTGGTAAAAGACAGAGTAGGTAGGTAATCTGGCCAGTTTCGGGACGTGCAGACCCGAGCCGCTTCGTAAGTGGAGTCGACTGATGATTCCCTGACGGTAGAGCGGCAACGCGGTTGGCGAACAACGATCATTGTCGCTGTAGCTTCTAGGATGAGAGCACTATACTTGCTGTTATCTTCCTGATGTTCCTGTTCAGGAAGTCTCAATGACCAAAACGATATCCACTGCTAAGCTGCCTACGCTGCACAGTGATGTGGTACATCCGCTAGATATCATGTGGCCCACCAGTCAGGGGAGCAATACAAATAGGCTAACTACAAGAGCTCGCCGCCCATAGACTGCAGCAGATTTGATTCTCTACCAAACTTGCTAAACAAATCTCTCAAGCACATCCTTCTACCAAACTATAAACATCATGTCCACCACCACCTTCCACAACTACTCCGGCATCGAAGACAAATCGACTCAATTCCATTTCTCCCAAGCCGTAGTCCTCGGCAACACAATCAGAACCTCTGGTCAAGGCGGCTGGCAAGAAGACGGCGAAATCGCCGCAGACCTCGAACGAGAGGTTGAGCTTGCCTTCGAGAATGTCGCCAAAGCTCTGAAAGCCGCCAACCCGAATGCCTCGTGGCGCAATGTCGTTTCTATGCGTTCTTATCACGTCGATATCGATCGCTCGGCGGAGCTGGTCATTGACAAGATGAGGCTTTACATGCCGGGTCATCGTCCAGTGTGGACGTGCGTGGAGATTCGCAAGCTGGGTGTTCCGGGGATGAATGTGGAGGTTGAGGTTGAGGCGGTTTTGTAATTGGGTTGGTGGTGTTGAGGTATGTTGTGTTTATGTAGCACTCATGGTAACGTATCTTTGACCGGCATCCTCTCGGGTACATCGGAGTGCATATGAGGGCCCGATTGAAATGCTTGATGAGCGAGGTTATCAGCGCAAATCTAGTAGTTAGGATATATCCATGCTAAATTTTACAAGAGATATTGTGAACAATCATCACTAGAGGTTCGACAGCATGTATGAGCCTTGCAGCATGACTGTCTAGCAGAGAAAGAACTCGTCGAGTATACATAGCTAAGAATTCAGCGATGACCAAATGCTTTGTCTCGTCATTTCCTGACGTCCCTTTCAAGCATTGTTCTCATCCATTGTTCCCATCTTGATCAAAGAATCGTAGATACATACCTACAACCATGCTTCCCCCGCCCCATACTCCGATCAATCAGAAAAGCAACACAGCCTTAAAGACTAGCAAACAACAACCAAACCCAATTCCACCAGCAAAAGCAACAATGCAGCTCCAAACCACCCTCTACACCTTCCTAGCTCTCGCCGCAGCCCTCCCAGCGGTATCAGCGGCGACTTGGAACGACCAGCTCAAAGTCTGGGACATTGGCCGTGTGGAAACAGAAAAAAGCTACGGCAAACATCTGAGAAGACCGGTCAAAACGATGTACGCCTGTGGCGGCATTCCCGAAGGTGGCTATGTCTGCGGCTCATTCGAAGACGAGGGTGTCAACGCCCTGCGCGCCATTTACCGTTGCGATAGAGGTAGACTGAGACTCCGAGAGGTGTGCTATGAGAGCGACAAGTACAACCGGTGCGTTAAAAATGGTAGGCGCAAGGGGAAGAGATTTTTCCCGTTTGGGCCCACGGATGCGGTCGTCTGCCAGAAGAAGAGTAATGTTGAGAAGCCTTGAGTGCTACGTAGCCGATGGAATTGTTTGACAGATACTGTTCACCCATGGTATACCAATGTCTCGGTTTAAAAGACTGATAATATCAGTCCACCTGGACCCAATCTTCCTCAAAACTCTCGCTATGATATTCTTCGTCGTCAATATTTTGGTCAAGCGAACTCTGCACCAGGATCTCAGCGATCTCTGAATACACGCAAGCAGCCCAATGCACAAAGCACATGGAGTCGAAGTTGTACGCGCCAGTTCGTGCCCAATCGCCAATCGCAAAGTACAAGAAGAATGTGATTGAAAACACGTTCACGGATTTGAAGTGGTCAGCCAGACGGCAAGCCTCCAAAGTCCTCGCAAGATCCAGTAGCAGCAGGGCTGCGATGATCATGCCCAGGAAACCGAGCCCAAAAGTCGAGAGTGTGGTTTTAAGAGTTCCCTTCAGGTAAGCAAAGACAAATCCGAGAGTTCCGGCCGAGAAATTGAAGAGCATAGAGAATGCGGCGCAACGGCCGCGCCAGGATGCGATTGCTACTGCTGTTGGAGAAGAGGCATCATCCAAAGGCCAGTAGACTCGCTCAAATGCGTCGACGCGGTCGTCTGTCTTCCTCTTCGAGGCAACCTCAGCACTCGTGTGTGCCGTCGCCGCCACCTCCTTTATAGTCTCAGCTTTGACCCGACAGTGTAAAGCCGTCCAAATGTTGCAGACAAGGCAAGCAGACGAAAAAGCTCCAATCCCAAGACCTGCCATGCTCGGCGCGAACAATATTGCGTACGTGGCACATAAGACGACGTAGACAATCTGCCACCATACGAAAGCGATTTTCCAGAGCTTTCCAGACCAGATGGCACTCGCGAGGAGTACCAGCATGCCGATTGCTTGCACAATCATAGCCACGCCAAGAGTTGGGAGCAGCATTTCCACATACTCTCTAAGTTGGCCGTTGGCGAACCAGTAACAAAGCATGATGTCTTGGACTGCAAATGCAAAGACGATGAGAAGGCCCCAGAGCCGAGGAAGATTGTCGTATAGTGGTCCTGCCATCTTCAGTGACCGGCGTGTGGTTCGGAAGGCGACGGTCTCAGGTCTATAAGGTGAGTTTTCGGTCGGTATTTAGCAGCACAAGATCACCAAAGCGTGCCCCTGAAATACAAGGACAGCAGATTGCGCCCGAGCATGCTTCTTATACTTTCGATTGAGGTGGGCAACAGTCAAAATCCTAAATGGTATTAGAGTCGATATCAGCTGCTGAAGCCAATGTGGTTGCGCACCTTAAAAAACACGGAGCATATTATTGGCTTATTCAAATCAGCCAGGTGACGGTTGGTTGATAGTATCCCGCTGCCATGGCCACTATGAGTTCAGATGAGCGTCTGTCTAGATACAAGATCGCTGATTGGCCGTCGGAATGTCCACTGGTCTAGCCAGAGCCAGGTTTCGGTCACGCCTTCTTTAGTAGGTGATGCAAATATCTGGGAATTGTGTGCGATGAGCGCATCGTGCTGGACGTGGATAAGTTTTATACTTTTAGTGCTCTTATTTGTAATCAAGGAAGTACCTCAGACTCTCGTCTAAACGCTGGAGGCCGCCTCCATCGCGAGTTCTGTTCTAGCCTCATTCGACCCCTCATGTCATATCTGCGCTGCAGCTCTTATCATTTTGCCCTCATGTCATCGCCCTTGCTGCCATAAGCGTGCACACCCTCTGCAGCCTCTTCATCAGATGGACTCAATCCTTCCGCAAAGCTTCCATTCCTTCCGTCCAAATCGTCATCGATCTCGAGCCACACATCGCTAGTAGCGGGAATGGGAGAAATGCGGCAGAGTCCGTAGTACACCAGAGCGGCAACGATGAACCCGCAGAAGAAGTTGAGGTTGTAAATGTACTGCGCACCGATAGGGACTTCTGTACCAACGGCACCAGCGAAGCCGACTACGTTAATCATGATACCAGCGATGTAGGCCGCGAAACCTCTCCAGTGGAAGCCGTATGTGAAGTAGTAAGGTCCAGTCTTGAGTCCAGAGTAGAGATCGCGGATCTGGTACATTCCCTTGCGCACGAAGTAGTAATCGCAGATCATCACTCCGGCGATCGATGATAGGAAGACTGAGTATGCCGAGAGGTAGGTTGTGAAAGAGTTGCTGTCCTTCAACAGGTTCCACGGGCAGATGGCGAGACCAATGATCGCGCAAATGTAGGAGCCTCTCCTGATGTTGATAAAGCGTGGTAGCAGCGCTGTCATGTCAGTGCCAGCAGAGACCGAGTTGGCGGCGATGTTCGTGCCAAGTTGTGCTAGGACAAATGCAGCGGCGATCACGAATACACCAAAGCGAGTGGCACCAGTGACATTCTCATCGTGCAGGAACTTTTCTAGGAGCTCCAAAGGCGACCAGACGGGCTCACCGTAGATAACAGCTGCCGAGGAGGAGACGATAATGCCAATGAAGCTCGTAAGCGCAAAGGACACAGGAATCGTAAACAGCTGAGACCAGAGAGCGTCTTTCGGCTTTCGTGCGAAACGAGAGAAATCGGGATCGTTCACAATGAGCGTGGCAAAGTTGGCGATGGCTGACATGATGCCCTTGATGATTCCCCAGGCGAGTTCACTGCCCTGCACATCTGCAGGGCGATCGATGATTGGTCCCAAGCCACGAGCTCTGACGATGCTCCAAATGAAGAGTGCGATACCTGCAGCAGGGGCGACGTAGGCCTTGGTCGTGAAGAGATGGCGGAGCTTGTGTACAGGGAAGTACAAGAAAGGGAGCGATCCGAGCCAGAAGATGAAGAAGCTCACAAAGGTTGCTGTAGTTGCTCCTGTTGATTCTGGAATGGTGTTCTTGCTGCCATCTTCAGCGTAGTTGTCCCATGATGGCCAGATCGCGCGGATCATGAGGAAGACGCACTCTCCTCCGATCCAACTTTGGACACCGTACCAGACGCAGGCCATCACGGTGCGGTTCAGGACAGGCCAAAGGGATCCCCAGATTCCGAAAGATGCTCTTCCGACAACAGGGAAGGATATGTGATATTTTGCTCCGATGCGGCCAGTCAAGACGATGAAGAAGCCGGCGATGGCATAGCCGATCCAGACGCAGAGCCATGACTGCCACCAAGCCAGACCAGGGTTGATGATGCTTGCTGACGAGATCATCCAGGTGTTGATGTTGAACGAGTCTGCTATCCAGAAGGCGACTTGGAGGCGGTTAGAATAGCCAGAAGAGACGCAGACGCAGTAACGACTTACCAAAGTTTCGAGCGCGCCATTCTCTGCGTGCGGGCTCTACGGGTTTGAGATCCTCGTTGGTCAACAGCAGCTGTTTGCCTGTGAGGCCAGGTTCAGACTCCACTGTGATCTTCTCCATGAAGTGAGACATCTTGGTGTTCTTTAGCCTGTTCATCCTGAGGATGTAGGCAATGTGTCTGTGGTGTCAAGGTTCGAATCGATTCGAGACCGTTGCAACAGGTAGGTACGATGGGATGTGTGCACACAATGCAAAAATGCAGCCCGCCAATAAGTGTACAAAGAATGTCAATATGTAGCTCGAAGTCTGAAGAGGTTGTTGAAGCTCTGGACTCCCATCATTCGGGGGAAGGCTATGATACTTTATATCCGAAGACCATATCTTAGACCAAGACTGGCCCTGCTTGTCCACGCAAGTACGATAATGCTTTTGGGGCATCGTTGTTGGTCGGCAGACGAGGAATCCTTATCAGCCGAGATAGAGTTAAGATAGAGAGCGCGCCGGAAACTTTAAAATGAAGGGGTTGACTCGATGTGATCGAGTAAAGGCGCGGACTGTCTCAAAAGGCGTGAGAAAAGTGTGCTGCACATTATGCTGTGCTACAGGGATGGTATTGAATGCATGCTACACAGAGAGAGCAGAGAAGCCCATCAGAGGAGCTCAAAGTGTTCGCGATCCATATATTACAGGACCATGCTCTACTTCATCGACACAAGAGTCAACAGCTCATATTCTCACATTCTCATGGTATCCGAGCCCGCTCCTCACGACAACGGCGCGGAAGTGCCGATTGCGGGGGCCCATGTTCTTCTAGAGGGTCAAGGGGTCGGGGCTGATCGACAAAAACCTCGTGAGGATGCGCGCATGACGATGTCCAGAGAGCCAGGCTCTCGTTTGCTCGCTTATGGACGAACAAGAAAATCCATTGACTTTCTTCCCTGCCAGCACACAGCACTGCTGTGCAGCCCGCGTGACCTCTCAGCTGGCCAAGTCTTGCGAAGGAGCGGAGATAATGTATGTTCCTACGTGGTTTCTTTCGCTTCACAGGGGAACTAAAAGTCTCAAAGGCGAAGAGATCACATTAGATTCTGGTAGTAGCTAGTCCTAGCAGATAAAAGACCGAGAAATGCATGAGAACAAAATCATCGCACGTATTAGTTAGTTGCTATAACCCGCCGACACACCCAAATCTCCCTCAGCGAAAAGCTCAAACAAGCCAAAATCATCCATGACAAAATCCGGATTGAGAAATTCCGCAAGACTCACATCACTCTCAAACGCAGCGTTCGGTGACCGCGTACTCTGTTCGATGCTGGGAAATGCGGCGCCAAGCTGTTGGCTCTTGCCGCCATACTTTGCCTGAAAGCCGGCATGGCCTTGACCAGATTCTCCAGTGGCCAATCGTGAAGCTTCGTATTGTATCATCCACTTCTTGAGCTCGTCTGCGTACCTGACAATCCTGGCCATGACGGCTTCCGCATCGATGGCATTTGTACGAACCACCATCTCCAGACACTTGTCCAGATATTCGACGACTCGCAGGTCTTCGGGGCAAATGATTTGGCCGTAGGTGTTGCCTTGTACTGTCACGGCGATGTGCAGTCTCAGCAATGTCACGGCGGCGTGTGCTATGCGTGGGGCGTGCAAAAGGCTGGGCAAAGCTATCAAGTCCGGGCCTGCAAACGTGGTGGCCGTGTCGATGAGATTTTGACAGGCGGATTTGAGCGACTGCACGGCATCGAAGTGATGCTGGGTCAAGGTAGGAGTGGGCACGTCCGTCATCGACAGTCTCTCTATCAAGAAAGGCGCTGCGAAACTTCGCTTGTTTGTAGGAGTGTGTAGCACTGGCTCGTAGAGAAGTAGTTCCATGTAGAAGCCGGTGAATGTCAGGCTCACTGACCATAGCTCAATCGGAATTTGGAGTCTCCAGTTTGTAATCTGGCTTTGTAATTGTTCCATGGTTTGTTGACATAGTTCGGTACCCACAACTGGTGAGATGAGCGTAGTGTTGAGATCCATATCTTCGCTGATCAGGCCAAGTAATCGTGTAGCCCGGGCGTGTTGCGCGAGGCTTTGTAGACCCTCGTCCACCGATTCCGTTTCGATAGTGTGCAGGCACTGGTCATTATGGGATGTCCATGCCTGGTCGTTGCTTTTGCGCTTGAGCAAAGCAGTAGTCTGGGTGATGATGAAAGATAACAACCACATTCGGCTTGCTTTGACGCCTCCGAGAAGACCTTCAGACATGCCATAAAGGTCAAGCGAAGGAGGCGACAGATTGCCGCCGAATCCCAAGTCAACCGCTAAGTCTGCTTCAAGATTCACCAGCTGATAGAGTGGAATCTGCGTGCTGTTTCGAGGGCTTCTGTAGTACAAGCAAACAAGCTGTAGTGCTTGCAACAGGTCAAGTGACTTCTCGCATTGAGCTATCGTCTTGGTAGTCAGGTCCTCGATGAGAGCTATATTGATCCGATCCTGTAGGTCCCAGGAGAGGATACCGACACTGGAAATGTAGACGATGGCGTGCAGAGTATTAGGCATGGTGCCTCGCAACAGGCTGGCCTGAGTGCCGCTCGCTAGTGGCACAACCATGAGCAATGGCTGATATGATTTGATGTACTCTTCCACACATTTTTGTTGAAGGTCGAGTGGTAGGATGCTATCGAGACGGCTGATGGACTCGCTATTGTCACCCCCACTGCTCATGGGCGATGGGCCCTCCGTACTCGACTGGCCTTTATTCGACGAGTAAGCGGACCTGTCCAGTTTGCGTTTTTTGGACGAGACGTTGACTTCATGATCAGAATGCTCCTCGGATCCAGTGCCAGATGTTGACGCGTCTCTCGCTTCAAGTGTGCTGTTTTGGAGACCTTGAGCACCCAGAAGCTTAGTCAATTCGGCGACCTTTGCTTCTAGCTCAGCGACACGGTCTTTTTGTCGCTTTGGAGGGGCTAAGACGCATGTTTTGTTCAATCTGGTGCATCGTTGGCAGGGCGGAGGTCCACCCCCGGGGCCACCAAGTTCACATTTGATCTTGATGGACTGGCAATTCTGGCAGGCTCTACCACGCGGCTGGACAGGCATAATTCAAGGTGTTGCTGAGCATGGTCCTACCAAAACAGACTCAGTCGGCAGGCTGCCAGTGTGACATTTATCGTTGACGCTGCCGTGCATTGTGGGGCTGAGTCCGCGTGCAATGATTGGCGTTTGCAGTACGCTCGCACATTCGCATGGAAAAGTGATCTGATCCTTCGAAAGCTAAGCCCCAATTCCCGGACCAATGCAAGAGTGCAAGGTAGAAGCAGGCATGAAGCAGAGCGGGATACAGGACGGGTTAGACGGCTTGGTCAGCAGTTGCGGAAGTGGATGTATCCTTCCTCGCGTAGAATGGATTATATGAAGTACGAGGATATCACAGAGGCGCAGTCAGAGATGCGACATGGCATTCAATAGTTCTCCATGCACAAGTTTGCGTACATGCATAGATCTCCGATGAAGCACGGCTCTTTCCCACTTGGCATGCCAATCTTGATCGGCATTATTGAATGCTGTTGTCAGTCGTGAAGATACTATTCCGCGGAGGGTAACATTGCTTGCAGGTCCAGTAGATTTGTTCGAGCATATATGACTTCCTAGGCCTTGGCCGTTGTTATAACGGGACAAACAAGACCATCAGTGCTTTCGAAGGATACCGATAGTGTAGCAATATTGTACCGGTATGTCATAGCGTAGATGAGTGGATGTCACAGGACAACCTGACTTCCGTGCGTGCTTCCTTCCTCCCCGCGCCTCCACCAGCCAGCAAGCTACTCCATTCCACCTTCCATACTACTGCTGTACTGCTGTACTATTGTATGCAGCTCCGCCACCATTGCCAGCACATTCCGTGATCGATATCGCTCTCGCATCGAGAGCACCAGAAATAGCTCCATCCAAACACACAGTTATCCGGCCTTCGATTCGACCTCCCCCGACTGCAGCATCGCCCGCCGCGGCCGACCGACACCGTCATGGCCGAATACAGCATCCTCAAGCTGGATCCCGACTCGCATCTCCTCCTTGAGCAGCCGTTACTGCGCCTACCTCAAGAACTACTCAAGAAGAACCTCAAAGCTGCACAGCGATCAATAGAGCCCGTCAACAAACACGCGACCGCAGCTATCCAATCGAGCAAGTCACAAACCGCAGCGGAGACACTGGCCAGCCTGGACGCTACCCTCCAGAAGGCGCAAAACCTCAAGCGCAAGCTGGAAGCGCTGCATGCGGAAGAGCAGGTGCTGCACTCTCAGCAGAAGGCGCGCATCGAACACCTACAAACGCTTCATGAGATTCCAAGCCTCGGCGATGTGGCCTACGATCGTTGGTCGCATGTGAGGTTAGACAGATTGCTGGTCGACTATCTACTTCGGCAAGGCTTCACGCAGAGTGCAAAAGAGCTAGCAGAAGAGAACAAGCTGGGTGGTCTGGTAGATGTTGGTGTGTTCGAAGAAGCTGGGAGGATAGAGGCCGCGTTACGCAGAGGCGAAGTCAAAGAGGCGCTGAGTTGGTGTGCAGAGAACAAGAACGCCCTCAAGAAGACAAATGTAGGCTTGATGCGCAAGTTGAAAACTGGAAAAGAGTGCTGACGTTTGTGTTTCAGAGCGAACTCGAACTTGAATTGCGTCTACAACAGTTTATCGAGCTGGCCCGACATGGCGATATCGATAAGCTTCTGGACGCGATAGGTCATGCTCGAAAGCATCTCGCAGGAGAGCAAAGCTCAAAATTCGGCCTTCAGGCTGGCGGTCTGATGGCATATCCTCCCGATACCTTCGTCGAGCCATATCAGGTGAGCACCCAAAATTATGGGGCCCATGTTGTCGATTAGACTGACCGAATGTTCTCAGAGCTTATACTCCCGCGGACGATACCACTACTTGTCAACACTGTTCGTCCAGACACATCACGATCTATTCTCTCTGCCCCCAATACCTTTACTACACATTGCCCTCAGTGCCGGTCTGAGCGCCCTGAAAACGCCCGCATGCCATTCACAACACGCACTAGCCGTGACAGCCAATACAGGCGCGCCTGTATGTCCAATATGTTCTACGGAGCTGAACGAGCTTGCCAAGAACGTTCCCTATGCACACCACACCACAAGCGCGATGGAGGACGATCCCGTCGTCTTACCGAACGGGCGCGTCTTTGGCAGAGAGAGATTGCAGCTGTTGAACGAGAAGTTGGGCACGAAGAAGGGCATGTATAGAGATCCGACGAAGCTCGGCGAGATGGGTGAGGAGTGGGATGAGAGTAAGATCCGCAAGGTCTTCATCTCGTGATCAGTGAGGTTCACCACGAGAAACCATCAAGGCGGACAGGGACCCATGCGATACCAGTCGTAGTGTATGCGGTCCCGTTGGAGATTGCGACGAGGCCAAGTATAGAATACAGGATTAGGTGGATAATCAGACCGGACACGATCGTTGCGGCTTCTGTCAATGCTCAAGGTATCCAGAACTTGAGCTTTGCCAGAGAGCCAGAGTCATGACAACACAACTTCATTCGCGCAGCAAAACTCTCCACGATTCCAAAACCGTATTTCGTGCTTACTCTTAGATAATATTAAGACATTGTTGTGGAACACCATCTCATCATGAGCTATGAGGGTACCTTTAGCGGGGCGTGTGACGCTGGGATGCTGTCATGGCCATGTAATGAGCACGAGATTACAATATATCAATGGCGGGGTCTTTTCGAATGTGTACCTGCATCATCTTTGAAAGGATATTCCTCTTCTTCAGTTACAACACAAATCTGACAACCATCTCCATTCACACCAAACCAATCATTACACCAACCCTCAACAAATAACCCAAATCATCACCACCAACCATGTCTAGCGCTCCCGTCCAGAACCAGGTAAATACACATATCACCATAAATGGCCACGCAACGTACCATAACTAACACCTCGATTACAGGCCGTCCAAGACCAGGGCAAGCCCCACGGCAAGAACATCACCGAAGTCTCCTCCTTCGACGACAACGCCCCCAACGCCAGCGACGCCGAGATTGGCAGCAAAGACGACCCTTCCCGCGCGGCCATCAACCGCATGCAGGAGACTGACGTGCCTTCCTCTGGCGTTCCCGGCGACCGCGACAACAAGATCGACAACCAGAACAAGTTCAGCGCTACTGGTGGCGATACCAGCGCTTGAAGTTAGCCCGCTTGGAGGAGGATGAGATGTTTATGAATATCGACTTGCACGCTAGATAAATAGCTGGCGTGATGTCTTGACGCTATAATGAAGAAATAACTTTGAATTTCAATGCTTGAACGCTGTTGGTAGGAGTGAGAAATTGACATGATGTGATTGGCTTCAAAGTTATTTTTGTCGTTGTTGAACCTTTACCTCGATTCAGGAGAACTTCGGAGAAGGCGCTTGGGGTTACGGGGATATGGGAGAAAACATTAATTGCTAAGGTATGCCGGTCGTTGGAGGCTTACCATACACGATACACTCCTTGGATGTAAGCAATCCTCCAAGCGATACGAAACCCACAAGCAAATCCTGCGCGTTGTGACGATGATTGCAGAGGGCTTCCGAACTTCATCCGCGACAAGGTAATCTCTTCCCTGATTAGTTCTTGAAGCGACGTGAGCTGTAACGACGCGACGGAGCATGCTGCTGCCTCTCGCTTTGAGCGGCCTCTCCTCTACTGTCCCTTGGCATCTTGAAACGTCTGGGGTCGAGCCTCCTCGCTGGGGTCGCGTGGATGTTGTTTGGACTGTGTGATCGTGGAACATCGTCGAGCGGAGATTCTTCAATACCTTCTGTGTCGTTCTCAAGGAAATCGTCGACGTTGGCGACTTGGACGGTGAGGGGATTCAGTGAGTAGACAGTTGCTTCGCCCCTCGTCGCCTGGTCGGAAGTTCCGAGACCACTCACTTGTATAGATTGCGGCCGCTCCGAGCTTTCCCGCATTCTCTCCCGACTGCGTTGCCAGGCTGAGTGCAATTCGTCTGCACTCTCGCTGTCTTGACTGCCAATGATAAACTCTCGCCAGAGAGCTTCATTGTCTGTGTCGCCTTCTGCATCTTCGGAAAGGTGAGGAGGCGCCTGTGCGCCTGTCATCAGCAGGTCAGGCGCTTGTTCTGGGTGTGCCTGATTGAGGGTGCAAATGCATTGCTGTTGATTGATGGTATCATCGTTGATATTGGCTTCATGCTGGACGTCATCTGGTCTGACCATTTGAATGGATTCCGAAGTCGTGATGTGTTCACTTGACGAGTCCAAGGCTTTCATGGACGTAAAGCTTTGGCTCTGCGTCACGATGCCCATCAGATGTCTCCACTCTTGCTCCGCGTCAAGTTCGGGCGATTTCTCATCTGCTGGTATCGCCATACCCAACGAATCGACCGACACGTTATCATCCAGCTTCTCAAACTCGTTAGCTTGCTGTGAGTCACCAGCGTTCCAAGGCTTGGACCCAGGTGCTGCATAGTGGTCAATCTCTGAAAAGCCGATTGTTGGCTCCGCGACGTGGGAAGGGGACGAGATCGATGGCCTGTCCTTATCTGAGTTCTCGACCCTGTACTGTTGAAGTTCAAGGTCATCATCCAATGCGAGGCTGTACTCCGGCTTACGGTCTGAGTATCTGCCCACTTCTTCGCGCTCGTATTGTCCGGAGTCAAACGAAGCCGGCCGCACTAAATTCTCAAGTGCATCATGCCCGTCTCGCGTATATGCTGGCACCTCAACTTGGTCTGCATCAAAGCTGTCACCGTCGGCTCCAAGTAACATGGATTCTTCTGATAAGTGGCTCAAAGCTGTAGACTGTGCACCCATACTGGCATTCCTGGATGTACTCGGCTTTAGAGGGTGACGATGCTGAGTTCCAAAAGCGCTAGTGCCGACTCTGACCTCAATGTGATCGCCGCGTTCAGGGGATAGAGCTCCGCTCATGTGGTATGTGTTGGGTTCGATGCGTTCTTCAAACAGTGGAGTCATGAGCCGTGGTCGTGCAGCTTTTGTGCGTGTCTCTGAAGATTTCTTGATCTTTCGCCGCCTTCCGACTCGGTCTTTGTCGCCTGCGGTTGGGAAGCCAATGCGAAGCGGCCTGGTATGGTCGAGAGCAAGCCAGTCATTGCGAGCGAGAAGCTTCCGGCGGCTAGCAAGCAGATGTAGTTCCTCATCTTGGCGTGGTCGTATATCTCCAGCAAAGCTTGTGGCACCAGACTGTCGTACGCTGCCTTTTGTGGGCTCATTACTTCCAGATGTCACGGTGTTCCAACCCGATCCTGGCTGTGTCAGCAGGCGAAGGCATGAGTTGGAGTGAAGGGTATCAGTTTTGTAGGATCTGGCCCGCGTGTCGTCATTGTGATCAACTGCTCTCGATCTCTGGTGGCTCGAAAATGGCTCGTGCTGTATGGCTGCTCTCGCTCTAGCAAAGTGGGCCTTCTGTCTCTGTAAGGCTGCGTTGTTGTTTTTGGCGCCAGCGAATCGTCGCCGCGTCCCTCCCGTCCAGTCCATGATACCGGCGACGTGGCTCGCTCAGTCCCTTTGACGACAAGGAGTGACGTTTGGGGTTGCACGAGGTGGAGTCGGCGAGGTTGGATTAAGCATAAAAGCCGCCAGCCCGGACGCGCCTGCCTCTCGAACATGTTTCCAGCGACTACTGCTCAACTGGCTGTCAGCGACTTGTCTTACCAGGAACTCATACTGTACCGCCGCCATACACCGAAACACCTTCATCTTGCTATTGCCAACGCCAGGCTCCACTACTCGACGGCACAACCTCCGTGTCAACCGCCCTCGAAGGACCACCCTCGGCACCAAATACCCTCGCGGCCAAGCACCACAGACGCATATGCTCTGGGGTCCCCATACCCCAGCTCAGATAACCCACTCGTGGGTGTGGCATGTCGTGGGATATGCTAGCCTGCCGTTAGCCGACCAGGCGGGTTTCCTAGTTGAGGAGTATTGGTACACTTCGAATGGCGCCTACAGCGCGTCGTACAATTGACAGCTGTAAGTAAGCAAGGCGCCAGCATTCATGGAGTCGATATTACTTCCTTGAATTAGGATCTGCAACGTAGTACTCTGTGAGTTCAAGTTGCAGATGTCGCCTTGTGCTGGCATGCATACTGATGTCACTGCTTTCACATGCTCAGCGGAGGACGGATGACCGACCACGAGCTGCAGACTGGATGGCCTCAAAGCTGTCATCTGTGTGTGCGGCCTGAAAAAGACTCATATCCGATTAGGCTACTGCTGCATGACGACGAGTAACATCGCTATACCATATCGACCGGGATCAGATTTGCTCAAGCCACCGGTCTTGCGACCACGTGCCAAGATTTCAAGCCGTGAAGATGGCGCTGCCGGCGCTGATGGCTTGCATAGTGCGCTATTAGGACGTTGGGACTCGCTACCTTCCAGCTAGGCTACTGCAAAATGGCGCGCGCGCGATATAGTCTTGGTAGCGTTGGCTCCGTTGTTCACTACCAGGTGGGACCTTCCACTTCAACCACGTGAGAACACGACGTCAGCCTGAGCACGGTGGCCGAAGGAGCATTTACGATGCTTTGAAAGCGACGATATCATCGCCTTCTAGAATTCTCATGTTAAGGAAGGCCCGAGTTGCGACCTTCTCGGACCTAGGCCCGACACCGCCAGGTGGCCCTGAGCATCATGAATCACCGCTGCAGATTCAGTCGATCAAGTGCATGACTTCAGACTTTCAGCTGTGGCGGTCTCGGTTAGCGAGCCAATCCGTCTCGCATGTGCCTGACGACAAGCAGCCTTGCAGCCGCCCCTGCGGCTCAAGCGTCAGACGTCATCTGAAAACGTTGGATTGTTTCTCGGCACGCCATTGGACACTATCGCTCCGCGCGGAACCCAACGGCTTGCCGACGAATGACATGGCAAACTGAGAGGAAGAGGTGCCATCCACGGCTGGTGAACGTGCTTCGACATGAAGCACCAGCTGGAAGTCAACCGTGCGAATCCCCCTTCCACCGAGACGAACGCCCCTGGTCGGTAGTTGCGGTCTTATTGCCTCGTCCAATCCGTGTTACTGACTGGGAACAAGTAATCGATCAACATAGAACTGACAGGGCGAGTCGCTTGCGCAAACTTAGTGGGGGTCCATTATCACCATGTACCGTGCGTGCCCCTCCAACCGATCGATGGTGGGACTGAAACCACCGGCACGATGAGGTTGTTGGCGCACAGAGTAGTGCTGCTACCGCTGGATACGACCGAGCCCGTGACAGTCGCGATCTAAGATGGGTTTATATTTTGGGCCGTGCCACTCAGCAGATTCAAACCACTTTTTTCTCCACAGACTATCCCACGGTGCTAACTGCGCCCCACTGTGTTGTTTAAGTTAAACCAGGCGGACTTGGGACAACAATCTCCCGGTCTTCCTCTTCCCCTCCACCTACCACTCATCCCTCGCTCTAGGACTTGTTCATTCACCTCCCTCATCAATCAACAATACCTCACCACTGTAAACATCAACACAAACACAGCCATGTCGGACACTATTCCTCAAAGCAGGCCGCGGACTTTCCGCAGGCTGAGCTCTACCGATGCCACCTCCGATTTCAGTCTACGCTCGCCTACGGTCATTGTCCCGCCTCAGCATCTGATGGACCCCAGTGATGCACACGAGGTCGCCGCAGCCATGGAATTGGCCAGATTGGACCTCGAAGAATTTGAACAGACGGAATCATCTCCAGAGACACCCGCCGAGACCACAGTGACCGACAAGTTCGCGTTCGCTTTCGATATTGATGGTGTCTTGATCCGTGGTGGTCGTCCCATTCCCGAAGCTGTCGAGGCAATGAAGGTACTCAACGGCAAGAACCCCCACGGCATCAAGATGTGAGTATACCGTTGGAACACGTTACGAACAACTACTGATTGTTTGCAGCCCATACATCTTCGTTACCAACGGTGGTGGCAAGACCGAGCAGGAACGCTGTATCCAGCTCAGCCAACAGATGGAGATTGAAGTGTCTCCTGGTCAATTCATTTGCGGACACACCCCGATGAGGGAGATGGCTGACAAGTACAAGACTGTTCTCGTCGTTGGTGGCGAGGGCGAGAAGTGCAGAGAGGTTGCTGAGGGCTACGGCTTCAAGGACGTTGTCACCCCTGGCGACATCATCAAGGCCAACCCTGATACCACACCTTTCAGGAAGCTCACTCAAGAGGAGTGGAACAACTCAAGAGACCGCGACTTCTCCACCACTGTGATCGAAGCCATCTTTGTCTTCGCTGACAGCAGAGACTGGGCTGGCGACCAACAAATCATTCTCGACTTGCTTCTTTCCAAGGGGGGCGTGCTCAACACCCGCTCGGAGAACTTCGACGAGGGCCCACCAGTCTTCTTCTCTCACAACGACGTCGTGTGGTCCGCTTCCCACGATCTTACGCGTCTTGGCATGGGCGCTCTTCGTTGCTCGCTGGAAGCTATGTTCAAGGCCGTCACCGGCAAGGAACTCGTCACCACCGCATTCGGCAAGCCCCAAATCGGCACTTTCGAGTTCGCAACTCGTCTTCTGAAGCAATGGCGCAAGGCCACCCACGGAATCAACGCCCCACCAGAGACTGTCTACTTCGTCGGTGACACTCCCGAATCCGACATTCGCGGCACCAACGAGTACAACAAGCACGCCCCGAACACTTGGTACTCAATCCTCGTCAGCACTGGTGTCTACCAGCCTGGCACTGAGCCCAAGTACACCCCCAACCAGATCGTCGACACCGTTCTCGACGCCGTGAACCACGGCATCGAACGCGAGACCCGCAGACAGCTCCGCGAGTCCCTCGACTTCTCCGGCAAGGGCAAGCTCGAGGGCACTGCCATTGCCGACACCGCTCCTCCTACGCCAGCCGTCGGCAGCCCGACCTTGGCCAAGGAAAACCCTATGGAAAAGCTCGCTTTCTCCAACTCCCACGCCACCGCCCAAAGGGTCAACTAGACCAAAGCACTTTTGCTTAGACTGCATTTTTCCCTGTTATTTGCATCCGGACGGCGCTTGAGGCAAATTTTGTTTTATGATATGGATACCACTTGATGCGGGTGCGCAGCGGAGCCGCTCATTGAAGCGCGCGAGACCGCATACCGCTATTCAAACATACATCGACATAGATGTGGATGGGAAAGCACCGACCCTACAAAATAAAAAACTTACAGACACAAAATTAGACGCTTCGACGTACATAAACGACATCGTATGAAACTATGACCTTCACGTGCTACTTTTTGTTCATCTTTCACCAGTTCTGCTCTACTACGCCCAATACTGGGAACTCGTGCCTCCAGCAGTCATTGTCAACCACTATACCGAGATAGAGCCATCGCAGTACACATACACGCAATCGCCACTGAACAGTTTCCGTACCAGTATCAGCCCACGTAGCAACGACGTCAAAACAATTAGCTGACGTACCCGTCTAAACTAGCACAGACGTCGAACAGAGTCTAGAAGGATGAAAACAGCCCACCGAAACCCCACCTTGCCCACGCCCCTCCGCGCGAGTAAACTGCGAGGCAAACGTCAAAACGTTTCGACTCCCGATTCTCGATTCTCGATTTCTCGCCGCATAGCGACCGAAGCCAAAACGCACCCGGCCTTGGGTTTGTCGCTCCACCTACGACGCCCGACTGGAGCCGAAACCCGCTTGCTTCAAGGAATACTGTACATTCCAAGCCATCCGTACCATTGGCATCATCGCATATGGCTGTAGGGCCAAGAAGACCGAGATTGTCCCATTTTTCTACGAAGGGCTTTGTTGTTTGTTCTTGAGTAATGTACACGCCTAAGCCGAGGAGTGAGGTTGCAGTTTGTATGCAGCTGCGGTGGATTTCCCTCGTCTATGCGGCTTGCGAGCATCCGGCTGGGCAGGGCAGAGCGGGATGGCGAGTTTCGGCTATTTGGGAACGATACATGTATTATGTCAACTCGCCTAAACTGGCGAGGAATTTACATTGGATATATTGCTTTCCTTTTGCGCACTTCAGGTATTCCTCACAAGCCAGGCGACCATTAGACAAAGTGTATGTAGGCGAAAGCATCGATACCCTCGTCAGAAACCCCACTTCACCAGCACAGCACAGTCCACAAACAACAACAAGTTTCCCATCCTAGCCATTCTCCAGGTGACAGCAATTTCGGAGAGCCACGCCTCCTCACCGAAAACCACTTTCCGGTCTCCACTCAAACCTGCGTCTCTACTCCACCGTAACTCCATAAACTCACTCCACAGATTGCACGACCTCACCTCTTCTGAAGATAGGAACATAGCAGAATCGTCTGGTAAGACTGGAAAGAGAGATATGGGGTTCACGTCGCTCCAAGCACGCATGCACTGCCACCCGGAGTTGCACGATCTTCGCCAGCTTTCGTACCCACTCACACCAGAACAGAAAAGACAGGCTAGAGTCTTGGGGGTGCACAGAGAGACGCTTGCAATCGATCGCAGACTCGAACCGCGCGAAATCGAACGAGGCTAAGCAGTGCCATCTTTCCGAAGGATCTAAACAGATGAGGGGTATGCGCGGGGGGGACTCATTAACTATAAACGTAGTCGGAGAGGAATCCGAGTTGATCACGTTGGGGAGGTCTTTGAGATTTGTAAAGTGGTGTTCAAGCAAACACACATCGACGTTGTGGCGTATGTGAGGTCTTGCTTTCCATGCTACCGGGCTGCCATTTTGGGCATACCGGGCTAGAGGTGTAATGTCTTGCCCACGTGCTCTCGGGCTTGCGAGTATAGTGTTTCATTCTCGAAAAGAAGATGCTGAGCCGCAGGGCAGACGACTCCGACGATGAAGAAAAATTGCGCCGAGTAAAGATGTGATTCTGTTGCGAAACGGGTTGTCCATGATACTTTGTGGGACCTCGTTTCTGCCAATGTAAAAGGTTGTCAGGACGTCCTCCAGCGGCCGATTTATAAACCCAAGGAGACTGTCAGCGAATTTTTCGAACTCCACCTGCTAAAACGACATCGACCATATCGGTCTCCGACATTGGACCGCGAGGAATGGCCGTCTGATGTCAGCGCCTTGCCTTCAGTGACGACGTATGCTGGTGCGATGCGACGTACGACCGGGTTGAAAAGACCACGCGCCTATGGATTGACCGTGCCGTGAAAATAACGACAGCATACAATAATGAGGATTCGATCGATACAGATGGTTCATGTGGGAGTTTGTATGGCGATTGGTAAGATTCCATTGGTGGGATGATTTCCCTTCTATCGTGGGCACCTTAACGTCAGCTCTTTCATCGTCGTTGATCTCAAGAGTCGATGAACTGATATGCGTGCATGCCTAAATTCTTGTGTTGTGATTCCAAACTTGCGCAGGCGAGTAAAGCCTTTGCACCTAAGCTCTGCCAACCTTGAAAGAAAGAATCTAGGGCGGAGTTAGCGAAGTAGTCGATATGGGTTTCTGCCTCTAACAGAGCACTTACATCGTTCTTTCCCACTCTGACCTCATCATCTTCCGCCACTCGCACGCCTCCCACCGTCTCGACATACGCGAGCGGTGCGTCTCCCATGATCTTTCTGAACGCATCGCCCACCGTGGCGCCCTTTCTCACCAGAACGCAGTCTCTGAACACCGCCGCTCGGTCGCCTCCACTGACACCCGCTTCGCCAGAACCGAAAGTACCAATATTGCGCACTGGGAAGACGGGAACGAGGCCAAGCAGCTCCGCCGCGCGCGAGAGCACTTGGTTCACGCCAGTGCTGCCGAAGCGGTAGAGCACCATATCCTTAAGATTCTCAATACGTCCTGTCAACTTCTCGTCCATCTCTTTCAAGCCGCCGCCATCAGCTTCACCAGCATCAATCAGATCTTGCCGCGTGTCGACAAATTCGGAGCCGGGAACATAGCGGATGTAGTCTTGCTTTGCGAGCTTGCGCAGGAAGACTTCAGAAATGGCGGAGCACAGCACGATGCGCTCGGGTGCTTCTTGCTTTGCGATTTTGGAGATGTTCTTGTCGGCGTCGGGGTGGTCGATTTTGTTGAGAGCGTAAACAGTAGGGAATTTCTCGTCGACGAAAGCGATGACGACGGTCTTGATGGTTTCGTCGTCCCAGTCTGGCAGCGGCTGTTTGAGCGCAAGCTTGTCCAGCGCTCGCGCAACAATCGTTGCTGTGCCTCCGTAACCTGAGAATTGTCCCTGTAGTGTTTCTACCGGTCCAGCCTTGATTGCGATGTGTCGACGCTTGATACCGCCCCACTTTTGCATCAAGTTGCCCAGTACCCAGTTTACAATCTCAGATTTCAGCCAGAGGATGTCCTGCGACGGGTCGTAGCCGCGAGTCGCTTTGCCTTCGGCATCGGTAGTGCCACTGGCATCTACAACGTGTATAAGGGCATCGGCGTGGCGAAGGTCGTCCAAAAACTTGTTGCCCAAACCCTTGCCCATGTGCGCGCCAGGCACGAGACCGGCGACATCGAGTAGTTCAATGGGCACGCTGCGCATGCCTCTCTGGCACACGCCATAGTTGGGCTTGCATCGTGACTGCAGTGGAGGCTCATCCGAAGGCGAAGATGGCGTGTTGCCGGTCAAATGAGTGCGCGAGCAGGCGCATGGTATTTGCAGATAACCCACGGCGCGGTTAGGATCTATGGTGGTGAAGGGAAAGTTGCCTGGGTGGATGAGTCAATGACGGGCAGATGGGAGCGTCGGCGGGCATGCGCACCTACTTTGGCTGTGGTGTCGGTCAAGCTGTTGAGGGTGGTACTCTTTCCTGGACGGGTGTCAACACCTCGTTCATCGCACAGCAGTCCGTGGCCATGGCATACCTGAGCTGGGTTTGCCCACAAGGCCAATGAGAGGGTCACGTGGCATTGTGAGGTTGAGGCAGTGCAGGTGGGGTGTTTGGTAGGTTGCAACGCAGTGGTGGTGCTATGTCAGTGCGGGTGGTGATATCAGCCCGGCAAGCAAAGGCTTCTTCTTCAATGTACTGTATAGCGGGACACGAGATATCGTCACAGCAGCTGCGATAGCGGGGCTCACTTTTCTGCCTTTCTGCCTCATTTCGTGAGAGGAGGGCGAACAAAGGAAAAACCACGGGCGATCGACCGGCACGAGGCGCATGCCGACAACCCTACAGCTAAGAGCGCCGCTACAGTACGTTCAGGGGGGGCTCAGGGTTGGCTTCTGTTGTTCTTTGGTTCTTTGGGCTGCCGCCAGAACGAGATGGCGGGCTGGGGTACAGTACATGGCATGCACGGCATGCGTGTAGCATGAACATGTACAGTATGTAGCTTATCTTATGTACATTATTGCACAGCAGCTCCGTTGCTCATGTGACCGTCTACATGCATGCTGATATGCCGTGAGACCGTTGTTCAGCACTATTGCAGCGTGACAGTTAGCTAGTTGCAGCACCTCCAAGCAGTGCAGAATCTGACTTCTCTCGTATTTGATTAGATTGATTAATCGAGGCGGCCACATGTTTGATTGTAGGGTAAGTTACTGTATTGGTTGGCTTTTGACGGGTGGGCCTGAAGGGACTCTTGCCTGCCGACTCTGCCCTGCGCGTTGCTGGCCTGCTCGGCCGACTACTACACCGTGCACGTGGGCTAGCACGACGGACTCTGTGTAGTGCTGCGGCAACGAGGGCCAAAGGGCAAAGCATTGCCGTCTTCACCACCACTGCTTGCCTCAATAATAATATCAATCTTCAATTGACAATTGACAATCCGACGACAACACGGCCCTGCTCGCCTGACCAGCCCACGCCTTCGCCCTCCCTACTACGCCTATCGCCGACGGAACGCCCGCCCACGCTTGCTGTTATGGCTTCTTGAACGAGCAGACAATTCACTTCAAACACTAATCCCTAGGGGTCGCTGGCGGAGGAGGAGATCGTCTTCCTAGCAGTCCGACAGTTTGTCTCACCTGAGCCGGCACGTGCAATTGCACTCTTCACATCTAACACTCTATTCCACTTTACTATACCCATACCCTGCCCCCCGAATGCGGTGCCTCCCTCACAATAATAACAACCCCCAATCATGGACGTGGCAGCTCCACCCCGCGCCCGCGCACAACCTGCAGGTTACCATCGAGACCGCGACACCAATGCAGCTCCCGTCACCGACGACTCTGGGGCAGAGTGTAAGCTCTATCGTCTCCGCGAACGTGCATGCCAACGGCCCACTAACGACTAAGACAGCCGAGTCCTTAACACGCCGCAAGTTTCAGCGCACCGCAACAAACCCCGACGGCGATGGAGGCTTTCGGAAACCTTCGATCCCAGCATCTGTCACTCGCCGGCCACTGACCGATCGCCGCCCAAGTGACGGCGCGCGCAAGAGGAACATAAGCTTGAGAGAGGGCATGAGGGTGCCGAGCGGACCACGGGACTTTCCTGGCAGCCCGGGCAAAAGGTATGCACAAACATCGTCGAGGAGTTGTGGTGGCGCAACTGTTTGCGGCGTGAATGGCAAAAAACATTGAAATCGAGAAGTTGCTGACAACAGCAGCAGGAATGGGAACATGGACTCAAGCGCTCCTGCCTTCGGAGCTACACCCACCCGCTCCTACCTTACACAGCAGGCCGAGAACTTCAAGAACCCGTCGGCCAACATCAGCACTGGATCTCCCGTTGCCGCTGCATCGCGTAACACCACAGACTTCGACTTTATCCCTCCCGTAAACTTCGACGACTTCCAATCTCGCCTGGCCAACTTCGACGGCTCCTCATCCTTATTAAGCGAATTTCCGACAGTAGGAGGAGGACGCGTATTGACGCATGAGCGGCCCAGTGGCATGGCACCCAGGAGCGCAGGATTCGCAGACACAAGACCTGCGACAGGAAGGACAGCAGACCTGCAAAATGACAGGATCCCAGCTGGAATCGTGCGGAGTGCAAGCTACAAGTTTGGCGCTGGCACGGCACCGCGGGTTGCAGTTGGCCAAAACAATGCCAAAGAGCCTACGACTTCAACTCAGTCGACTGTGCCTCTGCGATCAAGGCGGCAATCCTCTGTCCCGCAGAGTGCCTCTGCTTTTGGTCAGCCATTACCATCGAACACGACGAAGCAACCCAGGAAATCGATCGGTCCAGGCTTGTTCAGCAACATCATAGACCGGAAGCCCGTTCCGCAAACAGGTCCTCCTGTTCCGCCTGAATCTTCCAAGCCACCAGTATCCCGGAGTGCAAGCTTTGGGAAATCAAAACGCACCATCATTCAGCCCTCCGCCTCAGCTGGAGCAGAGCTACCACGCGTGTCGACACTCACCGCAACTACGCAGTCTCGCCAAGCCAAGGTCAGAAGCGTAGCAACCCCAGGAAGAGAAGGAGATCCCGGAATAAGCACTGCACGATCGCCCGCGAAGATCACTGTGCACAGAGCTACTACACCCAGCTCGTCTACTGGCAACAAACGTCAATCGGTGGCTTCTGGTCGGATAAGTGGATTGGGCGCCAGGACGATCAGCCCAACAGACGCACGGCGATTGAAGCGACTCTCGGCCATTCAAGCTCCGCCAATGCCAACGAGCATGCCTAGGCAACCGCCAACACCCCACGACGATGATCCATTGATGCCTCCTAGGCTTCCTGAACTGCCCCGATTTGCTCAGTCAAACGAAAGTTTCATCCCTCGAAAGCCCAGCGCAAACCACAGCCTGACACCGACATCTGCACGCACCTCGCCTGACAACAAGAGTCTGCTCAAAGGTGCAGAACCTAGTCTCAGCAACAGATCCAGCTACCAATCTCTCATGACCAACCCAAATACTTCGGCATCGAGGCTACCGCAACTGAAAAACCGCAATGTTCATTCCAGCTCTGCTCAATATGGTGAAGAGTCGGAGACCATTCCTCCCGTACCTGCGATTCCTAAAAACTATGAAAGTCCAAAGGAACACGAGCATTGTTTCTTCTCAAACAGTCGCAAAAGCAGTGTGGCGACTACTGCCGAAAGCACACACAATCTTGAGGGAAGCGGTACTTTGGCGGCTCCTTCGGCGGAGACTAGCCAGCCTGCACGTTCTAGTTTCGAGATTCCGACTCTGGAAACACCTCGAAAGGCTACACACAGACGCAATCAGACAATAGGAAGCCCTGCAGCCAGCACAACCCCTGCCACCAAACCAAGGAATCCGCCTGAATCAACTGGGCGCAGGAACAACACTCTTCAGCCACTGCGACTGCCACCATTGAACCTCTTGCCGCTGAGTGTCTCCATGTCGAATCGTGGTGCAAAAAATGATGCTCCCGTGAGTGAACCACAGACACAAACTCCATACTCGAAAGTGCAAACACCAGAGCCGAAACGTGTACCCAAGACGCCATCGACACCAATGACGGCAAGTAAAGCTACTTTCTTTCGCCGAGAGAAAGAACGTGAAGCAGCACAGAAACAATTACGAAGTGCCTCGTCTCAGAATGCCCTCAAAGACATCATGGGCTTTGATGAAACTGTGTCACGCTTTTTCGATGACAGTGATCCGGAGCCTGTGAATGTGGGTATCCCCATACAAGCATCGAAGCAACAACAGTCAAGATCCGCAATCACTCCATTCGCTTCTGGGTCTCTGCCTAAACATTCGAATGAGTTTGTTCGCCTGCGTGGTCGTCCCAGTGCAGAGTACAAGACGGATGCTCAGCCTTTCAGTCTGGCAACATTCGACGATAACCGCGTGCAGGCGAAAATCTCGCAATCTGCTCGCCAAATCAACAGCGGTACAGGTGCCAGTTTCAAGACCGCTAACGAGACGCCCGCCCCCGAAGATAGCCCTATTGCTGAGCAGGCACCACCACTGGCGGTTGAAGCAAAGAAGGAAAGCGGTGGACTCCGGCGAAAACTGAGCTTGGGCTGGCGACGCTCTTCTAGCAAAGGCGCAAACCATGCGGATCACAAGTCTAGCCCACAAGAGCCCTCACAGGAGAAGCCGAAGGCCACTATCAGGGCCATACCAAAGCCTGGTACGATGCCACCACCGAAGCTGCCTGCAAGTGCCACTTGGAGTGGAGATCTCCCTTCACTACCCAGTAGTGTTCGTCCGAGTCTGGAGCTCGCACGTAAAAAGTCATACGCTGGTCTCAACTATGTGAATGGCACTTCTGGATCCAACAGTGAACAGGACGCGCAGGCCCCAGCGCCTCCACCCAAAACTCGAGCACTTCATTCTGAACAGCCGCAACCAGTAGCCAACCGAGCCAGTAGCTGGGGCAACTTCAGTTTCGGTAACCGCTCAAACGTGGCTGCAAAGGTGACGAACGGCACTGCTAAGCCTAGGTCTAACACTTCCGCCAACACCATCTCTGCCATTATCAAGGACAAGGAGGATTATGCTGCCGATGAAGAGATGCGCCGATTGAGCCAGAAGCGGCGCGACGTTGACCAGGCTGCTCGCGAGACCGAAGTATTGAAGAAACGTGCGCTTCCACGCAATGCCATGAGCCCGGACCAAGTGTTGCATGATCGCAACTGCAGCCTGAACATCTTCGAACGTGGAGAGATCATGGATTACGACAAGGAAGGAATTTACTTCACGGGTACGAAGGATGCGAGAAAGATCATTGGATCCGTCTCTTCTCTGTCAAGCGGTGACAAGGACAAATCCGGCAATCACGGCTACGATGACGAGCGCGGTGATTACAATATCGTGTTTGGCGACCACCTCGCCTATCGGTACGAGGTCGTCGACGTACTTGGTAAGGGTTCGTTTGGACAAGTCGTCAGATGTGTGGACCACAAAGATGGTGGTATTGTTGCTGTCAAGATCATTCGCAACAAGAAGAGGTTCCACCAGCAAGCTCTTGTGGAAGTGGGTATCCTGGGACGTTTGAGAGACTGGGTAAGCTCAAGACTTCAACTTCCCCTAAAGGTTTGCATCGCTAATGTTCACATTCACAGGACCCTGATGAGTCCTACGCCACACTCTCGATCACGTCCTCGTTCTACTTCCGCTCGCATCTTTGCATTGTGACACCATGTCTTTCGATCAACCTTTACGAGTTCATTCGTGCACACAACTTCCAGGGCTTCTCTCTCCCGCTCATCCGCCGCTTCTCACGCCAGATGGTGGCATGTCTGCTCTTGTTGCAGCAAAAGCGTATCATTCACTGCGACTTGAAACCCGAAAACATTTTGCTTTGCGAAGCACGCAAGGCCGACGTGCGAGTTATCGACTTTGGTAGCTCGTGCCGCGAAGAAGAAAAGGTCTATACCTACATTCAGTCGCGCTTCTACCGCAGTCCCGAAGTCATTCTTGGCAGCAGCTATGGCCTGGGTATCGATATGTGGTCATTTGGCTGCATTCTTGCCGAATTGTGGACTGGATATCCCATCTTCCCTGGTGAGAACGAGCAAGAGCAGCTTGCTTGTATCATGGAGATCTTCGGACCGCCCGACAGACATCTTGTCGAGAAGTGCACGCGCAAAAAGCTATTCTTCGACTCGGTTGGCAAGCCCAGGGTCACTGTCAGCAGCAAGGGCAGGAGGCGTCGCCCAAGCAGCAAGACTCTGCAGCAGGCGCTCAAGACTGAAGACGAGGCTTTCATCGACTTTATCTCACGCTGTCTCCGCTGGGACCCGGAACGCCGTCTCAAGCCCAATGAAGCGGTCAACCATCCTTTCATCACCAACATGCCCCTCAACCAGCGTCCAGGCATTCCAGACGAGGCACGTCGTGCGGCGCGCGTCCGCTCTGGCGCCACTGGGTCAACCTCCACACCAAGCGTGCCTTCTCCAGTCAAGCGTACCGCAAACCAGGGTAACGCCTTTGCCCAGCAGCAGGCCCAGCAGCAGAGTGCTGCAACCTCGCGGAGCGCTACACGCTCAACGCCACAATCGTCGATCCGCACGAACCCGCCTCTTACTACAAGCCCTTCGAAGCCTATGTTCGCTGGTCCTGGGCGCAGGCAAGTAAGCGTTTCATCTGCCAATACCGCTGCGGCTGTTGCTGGAAGCAAGCGCGCTAGCAATGGCCTCGTACTAGGCTCGCAATCGAATGCGAGTGGACTACCGACAATGCAATCTGCTGCAGCAAGACAGCCCAACCCAAGTCTGGCACAATTGGCAGCAAGAGAGAGCATGGCGAACGGCACTGCTACGAGCTCGGGTGGTGCCACCTCTGGTTTGGGCAGCGCAAGGTGGAGGTCTTGAGACTTCAGACGAGCACTTCTTCCACCACCACCTCTTGGGACGGAAACATGACGTTTCTCGTACCTCGGATATGATCATTATAATTAATTTATCGTTGCATGCTTGAGCTGCTGGACGGCGAAAAATTTGAGGGGTCGGGATTGTTCTTCTCGTCCATAGTGCAAGAGCTGCACATGGAACTCGGGATGGGTGGGAAGTTTCATGAGATGGCTGAGCTACGATACTACTGGGGTCAGTGATATGAATGTATGTATGTAGATACAAATGAAGCATGAGGGGTTACACGCTAGGTCAAATGTCAAGTTCATCTCGTCCATCAAGATGTATGGAATCGGCAAATAGAAGTTTCCTGCGGGCGAAAATTGGTTGTTAATAAATATTGATATACAGCTTAGAGTAGAGTTCATTCAGCCTTACCCGCTGCCGCAGTCTGAAACGCATTCGTACCTCCTAGCGTGCAGGGTCGTATTCGTGTCAGATTTATTAGTAGCAACGTTCGCCAGACGGACGGGGAACAGGACTCCAGGAGTACGCAAGCGTCACCCCGGGAGTGCAAGGTAAACACCTCGCGAAATAATCACGATCCATCCCACCACCACTTTTTGCTGTGCTCTACCCTGGTCACTACATCCCGTCGCATCTGGCTATGTCGACGAGGTAGCCGGTATTAATCACTTGCTGCTGCTGCTGCTGCTA
>Ga0265797_10001501_pt1 | contig 40920 bp, 57 predicted proteins | sample P2T30metagenome_FD_192433 | JGI IMG/M metagenome (GOLD analysis project Ga0265797, IMG submission 192433) | Plant litter microbial communities from East Loma Ridge, Irvine, California - P2 T30 | ecosystem: Environmental > Terrestrial > Plant litter > Unclassified | place: USA: California...
CGGCCCGCTGATGTTCCACCAGTCCGGCGGCTGCTGCGACGGCTCGAGTCCGATGTGCTACCCCGTCGGCATGTTCCGGACCGGTCCGGGGGACGTCCTGCTCGGTGCGTTGCAGGTCGACGGGCTGGACCCGGTCGAGGTGTACATGTCGGTGTCGCAGTTCGAGTACTGGAAGTACACACGCGAGGGTGTAGCGGGTCGATGCCTGTTGGTGTGACCGTTGAATTTACGCGGATCGGCGCCTTGGCGGGGGTAGTCGGTTCGAGTGTCTGAGTGGTGCTGTTGCGGACTCGGTGCGGACTCAGACACTCTCCGTTGTCCGCGTATTGGTCGGCCCGGGTCAGCCCAGTGCGAGGCGAGCCGTCCTCGGCTCTGGCATACTCAATGCATGTCTGATGCTCCTGCCCCGATGAACCTGAGGGCGAAGTGGATTCTTAATCCGGAAGACCAGCCCCAGTTCGCCAACTTGCTGATGCCGCAGGTGGGCATCCCCGGGATGATGACGGGAGTCCCTGAGACTGCGTACCTGAACTTCGGGCACATGAATCCCGTCATCTTCGATCTGGATCCGGGCCAAATTCCTTCTGCGACGCAGGTGGCCGAGCACGTGGCGCCGGTGATGCCCGTCGCGCGCGTGGCGATGAGTATCGACAAGCTGCGTGAGTTCTCGTTCCAGATCCAGCAGATGCTGGCTGACTACGACATGAACGTCTCCAGGGGCAATGACGGGGCCTGAGCAGCTGGTCTCTGTGCCCAAGTTCGCTTCTGCCCTCGCGGCAACAGCGATCGTCGTCGGCGCCTGGTCTGGGGCTGGGGTCCCGACTTCGGAGGTCAGGGTTCGTAGCGACTCGCGAGGAGCTGTCGGTGCCCAAGGCTATAATTCGCAGCTTCGCTTCCGTACACTTACCTCCTACCGGTCCGATGGCGACCAGGTGAGCTCCGCGACAGCCCGTGGTGCGTCTCTGCCTGAGGCGACCGGGCACGCGAGCGCAAGCCCGGAGGAGGCGATCATGGCTCAGATAGGCGCGTTGGACACTCCATGGTCGCGTCGATTGGTCAAGCTCCATGCCGGAGAGCGGTTGGGTGTCGTCGGATTGGACGCTGTCGTCGCCTTGCTCCGCGTCTCCGATGAGCAGAACTGGTCCATCGCCGGAGTCTTCCCTGGCGATGAAGGAGGGCTGCGAGTCGAGTGGCGGCACGGCCGCGAGCAGACACTCGTGGAGGTCGACGAGGCTGGACTCATCTACGCCGCTCACTTCGACTTCGCGAGCGGGACTGAGGTAGATCTCGAGAACGCGGGGGCGGCGGAGGCGGTGACCTTCCTAAGTGACCATATCCACGCCTAAGTCGGCTGGCCCGTGCACGGGTTACCGGGACGGCGAAGTAGCAGTCGCAGAGGGGGACGAGCGATGGTTTCGAGCGTGTCCGAGGCATGCGGACTTCTGGGATGAGGAGTACGGTGCCCCCTCGTCCAAGATGTTTGGTCTGAGCTCTGGTGATTCTGGTGAGCTCTCCGGCACGCGTTCGTCGAAAGTGACCGCAGAAGACACCTACAACTATCTCGCATCTGGCAGGAACCGAGCGGTCGCCGAAATCCGCTCGATCTCCGTTGATGTGCTCGCGGCGGACGCGCTGCACGTCCACGACGACTCGGCGGCGATCGCGCCGGCGCCGGCATCGCCGCATGGACATGCGTTCCTTGACCTTCGGCACTTGCCCACAGGTAGGGGAAAGTCTGCGCGCTTCGAGCGTGAATCTGTACGGGCCCTATTACTTGATCGCTCAGACGTGGCATACCGTCCCGTCGCGTAGTGGAGGAACGTTCGAATCTCAGCGAACGTGGCGACAGAAGGGCCTATTCACTCGTAATGAATAGGTCGTCGGTTCGATTCCGACAGGCGGCTCGGAAGAAAAGCCCCGATCAGCAGTGCCACTCGGCTCAGCTGAACGGGGCTTCTTCATTGGGTCGGTGCACACAGCGGTGCACACAACGCTCTGACGGACGCGCCGGCTGTTAGGTTCGGCCGTGTGGACATGAACGAGTTCCAGGCGCACGAGCTGGCGACGATGATCTGGTCACACTCGTCGACGCTGCATGCGTACGCCGGCCGCGCGATGCCGGGCGACGGGGCCGACCCGAACTGGCGGTACGTCGACGTTGGGCTGGACGCCGACACCGACTTGATCATCGAGAAGACGGGCGGCGAATGGACGTTCAAGTTGTCGCACCTCGTTGGCCAGAGCCAGGCTGAGATCACGCACGTCATCCCGGTGACGCCCGAGCACCCCGATGACCTCGAAGATGTCACGCTGCTAGTGATCGAGGTCGCCCGCAGATTCTTCGAGGGGGAGTTCGGTCCGGTGACAGACGACGCCCCAGCTGCACGCGCGGCGGTCCTGAAGGCGATCTACCAGAGGCTACGCGGTAGCCGCCCCTAGATCCGCGCAGCGCGTCAAGCCGAGAGTTACGCAACCGTTACCGGCTTCGATCGGCGTACCTGCGCGGAAGTAGCACTAGTGACGTTTGACTTCGAGGTTGTCCGGGCACGACGCTCAGGGCATGACCTGGCAGACGCTCGTGAGCGGACTCAGCGCCGAGAACCGCGCTGAGTTGGCTGCCGCGCTTGCCGACGTCGGAATAGACGACGGCGAGCCGCTGGAGACGTGGCTACGCCACTGGTTCGCGCACATCCACTCGAAGAAGATCGCCCCGAAGACCATCGCGTCGTACCGGACATCGATCGAGCAGTACATCGTGCCGGCGATCGGAACCGTCGGGGTCCGCTCGCTCACTCCGACACACGTCGGGCTGCTCGAAAAGTTCATCCGCGACCATGGGCTCGGTGGGGCCAGTGCACAACAGGCATATCGGGTGCTGTCTCTCGCACTGCGGGACGCAGTCCGATACGAGCACATCCCGCGCAACGTCGCGACTCTGGTCGGCGCGCCGAAGAAGAAGCCGCCGCAGCTGGTTGCCCTCACCGCGGACGACGGAGCACGGATCCTCGAGACAGTGCAGCACGATCGGCTCGGCTCCCGCATCGCTGCAGCCCTGCTCACGGGTGCGCGGCAGGGGGAGCTCCTTGGTCTCGAGCTCGACCGTGTCACCGATGAGCTCGACCTGTCGTGGCAGTTGAAACGGTTCTCCTGGTCGCACGGCTGCATGAGGCACTCGTCTGGCGGGCCGCGCTGCGGCGGGCGGCAGGGGGCGAAGTGTCCCGAACGGCATCTGGACGCTCCGGAGGATCAAGAGTTCCGGCACCTGACTGGTGGGCTGTGGTTGTCCCGGCCGAAGTCCGCTGCAGGTTGGCGTGTGGTGCCGCTGGTGGATCCGTTGCGATCGATCATCGAACGGCGTGTGCAGGTTGCTGCGGAAGAACCGAACCCGCACGGACTGCTGTGGACGTCAGACCCGAAACGCACTCGGCAGGGCGACACCCTTGCCCTCGACGGGTCTCCGATTGATCCGCGTGACGACAACCGCGCTTGGCACGAGGTGCTGAAGAGAGCGCGCGTGCGGGACGCTCGCCTTCACGACGCACGGCACGCAGCTGTCGACCTTCTCTACGCAGCTGACGTCTCCGAAGCCGTCATCGGAGACATCGTCGGCCACTCCACCGTGACGATGTCGAGGGCCTACCGATCGCGAGGAGACCGCGGCGCCCAGCGCGCGGCCCTCGAAGCCATGGCGCGACTCGTCACACCGACCGATCCACCATCATCAACAGGGGGAACATCATGAACCGTCACACCAGAGTCGCGGCGGCCTTCGCAACTGCAGCCATCATCGGGATCCTGCTCGCGTCATGTAGCGGGGGAGCGCAGAGCGATCAGGGCGAAGCACCGAGGAGCCCAGCCTCAGAGACGAAGACCACGGCGCCGACCCCCGTCGAACACATCGACGACACGTGGACGTTCGACTACCAGGGAACAACCGGCACGTTCAAGCTCAGCGGCGACTCGACCAACGCGGATGCAGCCGCCGTCGAGGCAGCTCGCGCCACCGTCGACGGTGAGCCCGTCACCCTGGTCCCGGTCGAGATCGACAACACAGCGGGGACCGGACCCATCAACATGTACGGCATCACCGTGGTCACGAAGGACGGGCAACAGATCGGAAGCGTCGACCTCGCCGACAAGTTCTCCTCCTGGGAAGACGCAGCAGGAGACGACGTCGACAAGTACAACGCCCTCATCGACGCCAACAACAAGTACGCCATGTTCGACCTGGCGGCCGGCGCCAAGGGCACCGCACTGGTCGCCTTCGACGAGCCCGTCACCTCCGCGTGGCGAGTCACCGTGATGCCGGCCGGCGGATTCGACGAGGTCGAGGCCTCGCCAGTCAAGTAGCCGTCGGTGTAGCCGATACTGGATGGGTGACGAAAGTAGTGGGCACCCTCCGAGCGACCGAGACACAGGAGTCCGAAGGCAGCGGCGACAACATCAGCGAAGCGCGGCAGGCTGCAATCGCCGCACTGAACCTCGAAGGGTTCGAGCTGCAGCAGGCAAACACGGTCACCAGCAAGGCGACGGGGGAGACCACGATCAAGGCTCGGGCCCGGTCGACAGCGACGAAGCTGCATGCGGCCAGCGGTGCGAACTACTCGGCTGCACTGCACGCCTACCTCACGTCGATCCCCAATGGATGGCAGTCGCAGAACTTGCGGGAGGTCCAGGAGTGAGCGTTGCGGGACGCGAGCCGCGTTGCCCAGCATGTGACAGTGAGCGGCTCCGGCTGACTGAACTCCACGAGGGCTTTCCGCAGCACATGTGCTTGGACTGCGGATGGACTGGTTACCCGAGCTAGGGAGCGTCGGGCGCTGGTCGACTAGAGGCGGAACGGATCGTCGGTGGTTGCGGCGACGATCTTCGTCATGGCCGAGCACAAGTGGGCACCACCCGAGCATCAGGACGTTCCCGTCTACGCGGCCGAGTCGTTGCCGCTCGACGAGATCGGTGAGCCTGAAGTGCTCGATGCCCCGGCGCCCGTGTGGATTGAGCGCTTGGTCTTCGACCAGATCGGCGAGCTCCCGAGAGTCAAAGCCTTCGCCGTAGCCCAGTCCGACGTCGCCGTGTACGCCGAGATCGCGTGGCAGGGACGATTGCAACGCGCGTGGGTACCGCGCTCGAGCGTGAGGCGGCGCACGCTGGCGCCGCGTCGAGACTGATGGCGCGACGACGCCGCGACCGATGGGCGCTCGGCCCTGCGTTCTCGTTGCCTGAGGCTGCACGAGGTGGGCCTGACTACGACGTCGTGCCGCCCGATCCCGTCCTCGCCTGGTTGCAGTTCCCTGACCGGATCCTCGAGGTCGAGGCCCACGTAATTGCCTACACGGAGCGGGCCGTGCTCGTCGAGTGGGGATTTTCGCAAGCCGCTGAGTGCGCCTGGGTGTGGCGCGCTGCTGTGCTCACCCGTTTAGACAGGAGTGACGCCCGTGAGCTTGTAGAACACCACGGTCAGGATCACTCCCAACACGGTGCCGAAGACGGTGATCCAGATGTTGACGGTGATGTTCGCGAGACGCTGGCGGTACTCGGCTCTCCCGACGTTCCGGACGGCATGACCGAGCGGACGCTGACTGACCTGATTCGCGAGCCAACGCGTCAGAGCTATGGCACCAATGAGCACGGCACCGCACAACAACCAGCCGAAGAGAAGTAGCGCCGCCGGCATCTTCTCACTCGAGGTTTGCGCGAACCAAGCGAGCACCAGTATCAACGCACCGAGTATGGGCAGGACGCTCATCCAGCGGCGGACCGGAAGACGTCGTCGTCCTTCGGAAGTGAGGAACGCAGCGAGGTCCCGCTGAAGCGCCGGGTCGGAGGCCCTAAACCAAGGTTCGCCAGGGCCGAAGGACACGAAGGAGCCGACGCCTTGAACAGTCAACCTGTTGCGCTGCGGGGCACTCAATCCATCTAGTTCTCTCGCCGGAACGATCTGGCCCGACGCCGGTGTGACCCCGGGGCGGACCCGTGGCGCCTGGACAGTGATGGTGATGGCGTTCTCGGACTTCCACGACTCCAAGTCGATCTGATAGTCCGGTCTTCGGTCCTCGAAGTCCTGGACCCGGCGGTTGTACTCTTCCTCCATCCGGCCCGCCACTCCGGCCACGACTTCCACGTCGTACAAGCGCGGATTCAGCCGAGTGATCTCGCGATCGTCGAGTCGCAGGTCTTCGCCAAAGAGGAAGTTCAGCACGGAGTGAAGCTAGCAGCGGCCGGACGGTTCGCAGATGCGGGCTTCCCGCACCGAAGCAAACTTTCGGAGCGTCCCTGCCGATAGTGAATGGCATGAACATCTCCGAAGCGGGAGCCTCTCTCCTCGCCACAGTTGGCTGCCGTCACGATCGTCGCGATCCGACTCGTACGGGGGATCGAGCGCGGACGCTGAGCGCCCCCGTGTCTCACTGCCCGCTGAGACCCGCGTGTACTGCCGCACTGCAGACACCGGCGACACGCCCGGGATACAACCAAGGATTGTTATCCACAGGGCGTTGGTTGACAATTGTCACACTGCTCCCCGGCGTCCAGGACTCGTCCTGCACTGCCGGGGCTTATTTTTTCCGGGGGTTCGGACGTGCAAGACATCGTTGTCTTCCTTGACTACCAGAACGTCTACAAGCGGGCGAGGGAGCTGTTTCACGACCGCTACGACCCACACTGGGACGGGCAGATCGATCCAGGACGCCTCGCCCAGCACATCGTGGACAGGCCTTCTCCCTTCGAACGACAGCTCAAACAGGTGCGTGTGTACCGCGGCATCCCGATCGACTCTCGAGACTCGAAGGGCTACGCCGCCGCTCGACGCCAACATGCGGAGTGGCAGAAGAACCCGAAGGTCGAAGTGTTCGCACGTCCACTCCGCTACCCACAGGGTTGGCCCGACCGTCACCTTGCTGGGGAGAAGCCGGGTGAGAAGGGCGTTGATGTCGCGCTCGCAGTCGACTTTGTAGCGATGGCTGTTCGAGGCGACTTTGACGCCGGCATCCTCTTCTCAGTCGACACCGACATGAAGCCGGTGCTGGAGTTCGTGAGCTCGGTGGATGTGAATGCTCGGCCGGAAGTCGCGGCCTGGCGTAACCCTGGGCAGACGGACTACGACCGACGTCTCAGCCTTGGCCGGAATCGGCCGTTCTGTCACTGGCTCGACGAGATCGATTACAACATCGTTCGCGATCCCACCGACTTCACACGGTCATAACAACGAAAGACCCCCTCGAGCTCCCGAAGGAACCCGAGGGGGTCGTCGTGCGTCAGAGGAGTCCGAGCGCGGTGAGGTCGTAGAGAGCCACCTGGCCGATCTTCATGGTCCCGACCGTGTCGGAGTTGACCTGGAACATCACCTGCTGCGAGGTGGCACCGGCGGGGCACACGTATTCGGTCAGGAAGACACCGTCCGGGATCGTCGCGGCGACGTTGTTCATCGGCATCATGTCGACCGCACCTGAACTGGTTGTGATCCGGTTCCGCACCAGGAAGCCGTTCGCGCCGCTCGTCAGAGATGTCTGCACCCGACCGAGCAGGAGGTATCGGTGCCCCGCGACCGGTGCGGTTGAGAGGTTCTGGTAGATCGTCCCGGCGGAGATGCCGTCACCGGTGAGATTCATCCAGTTGCCGACCGCGGGTGCTGCTGCAGCAGAGATGTTCTGCGGCGATCCCGTCCAGGGCGACCCCACGGTGGGAAACAGTCCGTTGCCGATCAGGTTGTTGGACTGTCCGTTCGTCGTCGGCAGCGGGGCCGAGAACGGCGGCAGCAGTGGTCCCGCAACCGACGCGAAGGTCTGGGCCATCATGGCGAAGCCGGCGTTCGTCGGGTGGGTTCCATCGCCAAGGTAGGCGGGGAGGAAACTCCCCGACGAAGGGTCGACCAACGGCGAGTGGTAGTCGACCAACGCCACGCCCAGGGCCAAGGCGAGGCGGCGGATCCCGAGGTTCCACTGAGTGACCTTCGCCGGGTTGGCTGCCGACGGGGGCAACAGCCCGAGGAGGGGGGCGGCGCCGATCAGGCGGATCTTTCCGACGAGCTGCGTGATGTTTGCCATCGACGTCGAAATCGGGATGCTGTTGCCGATGTCGTTTGTGCCTGCGAGGAGGTGCACGGCGTTCGGAGCGAACGGGGTGACGTCCGTATCGAAGCGGGCGAGCATCTGCGTCGTGGTGTTCCCGCCGATGCCGGCGTTGTTCACGTAGAGCGCGCGCTGGCCGGTCATGATCGAGGCGAGGTTGCCGAGGCTCACGCGCTGCGAGTGCGATGCCGACGACGTCGGCGTATTCGCGGGCGTGGCAGTGTCTTGCCACTGGGTGAGGGAGTCGCCGAGCCACACCATCCGGTTGCCGGGACGTGCCCCGGCGACCTGACCGAACTTCCCGGCTACAGCGCCGCCCTCCGGGGTGATGGGATCGGTGAGGTTCGCTGCCTGCTGCTGGCGAACGGAAGTCGGGAACTGCTTCGTGGTCGCGTCGGCAGCGATGAAGGGGGGCACGGTTGCCATGATTGACCTCCTGGTCAGTTCGAGGTGTACGCGCCCGTGGCGCTGTCGTACGTGATGTTGGAACCGGCGGGTACCGAGTAGGCACCGGTGGCAGGGTCGTACGCGAGGGGCGCGGAACCGCCGACACCGCCGCCAGCAGCGATCGCGTCCGCCAGAGCAGCACCCTCGACGGTGGTCGGGTCCGCGAGGTTCTCCGCGAGCCGAGCCCGGACCTCCTGCGGCAGCTCCCCGTCACTGGAAGCGGTCAGGTGGATCGGAAGCTCCGACCACAGGCTGAACCCGTCACCGATCTTCGTCACCCGCGACGTGTCGTCATACCCCCACTCGCCCGGCTCGAGCGGACGGGCACTGTCCGCCCAGGACTCCGCGTTCCCGCGCCGCACCACGATCGTTGCGTACTGCGTTGCCATGCTGGCCTCTCTCCGATGTCACGGCCATACGGCCTACTTCACGTTCTGGGGCGCGGCAGACGCGGCTGCGTCGCTTCCAGCGCCGAAGGGATCACGTCCGCGAGCGTCACCGCGTCCTCACCCTCGGGGTACGGCATCTCCGGCTCGACACCCCACGCGTTCATGATCTGACCCACCCAACGAGCGAGCGCAGTTCGGAACTTGCGGTCCTCGCTCTTGAACGCGGCGAGCTCGTCACGGAGGCCCTTGACCTCTTCGCGGTACGACTTCACCTCAGCCTGCATCTGCTTGTTCGACTCGAGGACGTCCTTCACGAACTGGCCGGGATCAGCCGACCAGCGTGCTACTGCTTCCTGCTCCTCATCGGACACCTCCGCACGGCGCTTCCGCCGTGCGCGACGCACACCGAAGAACGCGAACGGGGACCCGATGGCGGCAATGAGGAGGGCACCTGCCGTGGTTATCAGCGTGCGGGTGGTTTCCGGATCGCTCACGCCAACCCCCTTCGTGCGATGCGTCGGGTGGCGCTTGCGTCGGCCTCCTTGCGCCCGATCTCCCCGATCAGGTCACCGATCCTGATGAGCAGACCGATGACAGCCAGGTCGACCAGGATGATGGTGAGCAGCGACGAGAGGGAACCGGAGTCGACGTAGAACCCCATGACGATTCCGTAGACGATGAACCCGATGACGAGGACACCCTTCCCGACGAGCTCGGTCCAGTCGCGCATGAACACCAGCCCGATGCTCGCGAGCACCGCACCAATGCCCATCGTGGCTGCCCACGCGTACGGGAACCAGGACAGGGTGAAGTCCTCGACGACCTGGGACCCGACGAGCACGGCGACGCCCGCGAACGCAAGCAAGTGCAAGTCGACGATGGGCAGGAACACGGTGTAGATCGGCCGGAACCGCTTCGGGACCAGCGGCAGGGAACCCTCAGACCAGATCGTCTTCACGGCCACCCTCCCGCGGTCAGTCACTCTGCTCAGTACGCAGGTCAGTGGTCGACGGTTCGAACTGCGCCGGCTGCAGCTCCGGAGTCGCCGGGTTGATGGCGTTCTTCGGGAGGAACGCTGCCAGGAACCCGACCACGAACCCGGTGACCACAGCACCAGCCGCGGCGCCGACCTTTGCCGTGTCGACCTTCCCGTCCGCCCAAAACCCCGTCACCGAGATCCCCCCGATCGCGAGCGCCGCACCAGCGACACCCGCCGACCATGCCTTCTTCGCTCGAGCTCCGAGGTTCGCGACGAACCCGGACAGCCAGGAGCCGGAGACCGCTTCGTGCTTGCCGTTGTCGCTCACGCTGCGTCCTCCTCAGCCAAAGCCGCCTTCACAGCCGACTCGAACTTCGCCGACACCGCGACACCCAGCGAGTCCCGACGGTCACGGCAGTCCTGGATCAGACCGGACACCTGCGCCGAGGACAGCTCCTGGAACAGGCTGGTGTCGCCGGGGATCGCGTTCGAGTACGTGATCGCGCGGGACGAGGACACGGCGGTGAACGACAGCTCACCGATCGCGTACTTCTTCTGCGTCTTCTTGGACGTGACGTAGAGCATGTCTGCCTCGACTTTCGGAGTGGGTGGCTTGACGGGTGCCGGCGCTTTCACCGGCGGCTTGACGGATGCGGACGGCTTCGCCGCGAGGCGAGCTCGAGCGTCCGGGTACGGGGGAACCGCTTCGGCACGGGTCGCGAACTCGTGGTGCCACGGCTCGTTGAAGTAGCGGCCGGTCCACGTGCCGCCGCGGCCCTCGACGATCTGGTGCAGCCGGGTGAACTCGTCCGCGTACAGGGCCCGGTTCGACCCGTCCGGCATCGTGATGCCGAAGTCGATTGCGTTGCCGTGCAGCACCTCGTCATGCCGCGACGTGAACGGTGCGGCAACCACGACACCGAGCGCGGCCCGGTTGTTCCACAGGTACGACTGCCGCCACCGTGACCGCATGCCCTCGTTGACCGACAGGGAACCCGACCGGCCTTTCGACCGTAGGTACGCGTTGAAGTCGATGATCGTGGACAGCACCTGCAGAGCGATCCGCTCCGACATGACGTACTGCTCCACGCCGCGGAGATCCCCGAACGAGGACTTCCCCACGCTGAACTTGGCGACCATGACGGCCCCCTTCCATGACGAAAGGCCACCCCGAACGGGATGGCCTGGAAGATTGAGTGGGTGGGTCAGAACGAGACGACGCCGATCTGCACACCGCTGGTCCGGATCGTGTCCGAGTCCTGGTCGGCGTCGAGGAACACCCGCAGGACGTTCGCACCGCCCTTCGTCCTCGCGATCCCCGATACGGAGAAGAAGATCCCCGCGCCACCCCGGATCCGCGACAGGCGGCACGACGACGGGTGGAGGACGTTCTCGTCGTTCAGGACCACCGACAGCAGCCCCGACGCATTGTTCTGATGCGCACCCACCGCCGTACCCGTCACGGTGATGAACACCAGCCGGTCGGCGTCCGTGTAGAACTGCTCACCAGCGATCCGCACCCGGCCTGAAGCGGGGGTGACGTCCGTGTCGACGTTGTCGTCCGCGGAAGGCAGCGCGTCGATCGACTGCGCACGACGCCACTGCGGCGAAGACGCCGTACCCGACGACCGGTACGCGAAGTCCACGTCGACGCAGTACGCCTCCGTCCCGCGGAGGAACAGCAGCGGACTCATCTCCATCAGCGCAGCCTTCGAATCCACCTGGATCGACGGGCGGATCGACGGCAGCGGAGAGAACAGGGTCGACGCAGCGAGCGTCTGACCGGCGCCGCGGCTGAACTGGTGCAGCGTCAGGAACTCCTGCCCCGTCTCGAGGGGAACTTCCGAGCCCTTCAGCACCACCAGCTTCACCGGCTGCGCAGCGTTCGACGGGGAGTACAGCAACCCCACGTAGTACCGGGTTGGCGAAGAGACGGCCGGCACCGGGAGCGTGATGTCCGCATCCATCTGGTGCCCGAACCCGTTCACAACCGCCCGCGCGTACCCGGACACGGTCGACTTCCGGATCGTCACCGTGTCGTTCGTGTTCACGGTGATGCGGTACGGGGAACCCCAGTCGTCGAGGATGCCGTTCCCGACAGCACCCACCGTCTGCGCCCACGCACCATCCGTCAGCTTCTGATCGACGATCGGGAACGAGGTCTCCGTCATGATGGTCTCCTTCTAGATCGCCTGCAGCAGCCGGACGCTCTTCAGCGCCTTCGCCACACGTGTGTTCGTCTTCGTCGTCCACGCCGACGAGTCCCTAGACCCGACCACCGCGGACACGGTCTCCGTCGGAGAACCGTCCTGCGCCTGCACCGTCGTCGTCACCTCACGGACCAGGTTCGACAAGTCGAGACCGTCGATGAAGACACCGACCTTGTCGCCGACGAACCAGTCACGCCGGTACTGCACGTCCGGGGAGTCGGTGATTGTGAACGACACGGTCACAGGCTCATCCCCGTCAGAGAGCGCATCGTCTCCCGCGTCCGCGAGCTCCGACGCGACCGTGGTCTGCCGCTGGTCGATGAGTGATTCGACCTTTGCTCCCCACGTCGCCTCCGCCTCGGCGGAAACACGTTCCACGAATAAGCGGGCCTGCCCCTGACCGCCGCCCGCGACAATTGCATCGGTCACGCTTGGACGGTTCAAGGTGTAGGTCCACCCATCGCCGATGACGCCACCGGTGAAGTCCGATGTGGCGCCGAACCGGACGTTCCCGGTCCGGTCGGTGATCGTCCGCAACGTGAACTGCAGGTACGGGGATTCGTCCTCGCCCTGCAAGATGTCGACGTGCAGCTTCCCCGACTCCGCGATGTCCGCGACGGTTGAACCGAGCAGGTCGAGGCGGCCCTTGATGGACACGTTCCGCCCACGCCCCAACGTCGCCGGCAACCGCAGCCGGGGTACGCGACGTTCCGCTCGAGCAGCGTCCCCGGCGTTGAACCGGACGTAGCTGAGGAGCACCGACTCGGCAGGGCCCGACCGGTTGTCGTACGCGGCCGGTTGCGACGTGATCGGCGACGACGGGTCGGGGAACAAGATCCGGTCGTTGAGAACGTCGAGGTCCGACACCCCCGACACAGTCGACACGGTTGCGCCGCGTTGGATGCTCGTGATCGGCCCCGACATGACCAGCTGGTCACCGCGGGTGAGGAGCATCCCGTTCCCGGGCGTCAGCAGCCCCGTCAGTCCCTCGTTGCGGGCGGTGACGGACCAGGTACCAGGGTCGGTGCCGGTGACGTTGTGCCGCTCCACGACGGTCAGCGACGACCAGAACTTCACGGGGTCGTAGGAGCGGCGGAGGTTCTTGTCCCGCGGCTGAATCATCCACTGCGGCATGCGACCTCCCAGATCAGAACGCTGCGAGCCAGCGCTCGAGCCATCGGACGGTCATCGACGTGTCCGCCCCAGCCGAACCGAGCTGCACGTTCACGCTGTTCATCCCAGGCCGGAGCGGAGCGAACGTCGAAGTGGGTGAGATGTACGGCCACGCCACCTGCCCGCCGAGACGAGCAGACCGGCGCCGAGGATCCGTGATCAGCACCAGTTCCTGGCCGTCAGCGACCGACGACGTCATCGTCATGTTCGTGCCAGGGAAGCTGAGCTCCGCGATCGTGGCGGGACCATCGACGAAGACTTCCACCCACGCCGGCACATCACCCTGCACCGCCATCTGCATGCCGTTGCCGATCGTTACCGAAGCGGAAATCGACCGCGGCCACACGTTGTCGTCGGTGGAGGAGAGGAACACTTCCCCGTCGGCGATGCCGTACGTGAACGACGTGTACTCCCGGGCGTGGAAGAACGGATCCACCGCGAGGAGCGTCAGCCCGAAGTTCTCGAACCGCGTCCCGCCGGCAGACCCACCGTGCTCACCCGTCCACCCGTCCTTGTAGACGACGTCGAGGAGCCGTTCCCCGTTCAGGGACGACACCCCGAGGCGGAAGGTGCCCGTGTCGCCCACGTTCAACAGGTCCCACATCGGTGCGATCAGCCCGCGGAGCTCCGTCAGCTTCCCCATGAACTCCGCATGGGACGTGTCGGAAGCGAACTTCAACGGCAGGAACACTTCCCGCTCGTCGACGTTCACCTCCTGCAACGACGACCCCGGCATGCCGGGAGTCTTGATCGTCACCACGTCCAGCGGGGGCAACTGCAGACCAGTCGCCCCCGCTTTCAGGATGCGGTCCACGTCAACGTTCAACGGGACTACGAGGGACCCATCCATCGACTCGAGCCAGATCCGGCGTGTGTCTTCCCGCACGATGACGGGCGGAGTGGTGGGGAAGTCGGGCCCGGTGGGGCCGTTCCCGTCGAGGGTGTCGACGAACTCGTCCGCCGGCCCACCACCATCGATCGTGTCGGTGATGGTGAGCGACGGTGAGCCGCCGCTGATCAGTGTCGCCACAAGATGCCTCCGATCAACGGCCACCCGTCAGTACTTCGATCTCGTGCGTCTTCTGCATGAAGTCACGGAGCGTGACGTCGCGGCCCTCGTTGTGGAAGTGCGGCTCCCAGTGCTTGGTGCCGCCGCCACCCTCGGTCGAGACGATCTCCCGCAGCGTCTGCATCGGCAGCGCCACCTCCGGATCGCGGAGGTTGTTCTGCACCAGAGACAGCCCCTGCGGCAGCACACCGCCCTTGTCGTACAAGGTGGGCGTCAACCCGCCGACAATGCCACCAGCAGCCATACCGCCAGCAGCCTTGCCGCCCTTGTACTCGAAGTGCCACGGCTCCCGCTGCGCGAAGGACAGTCCCGTCGGGTACCAGCCGAACCGGGGACCGTTCGCACGCATCCACGCCTGCGAACCGCCACCAACGTCAGCAGCAAGCCCGTACCCGTGGACCGACGTGCCAGGCGTTGCCGCGAGGTTCCCGCGGCCAGCCCGGTACGCGGAGTACCGCATCTGCTGGTTCGCGAGATCCCGGTACCCCTCCGTCAACGACAGGCCACCACCGAACGCCCGCTGCATCGCCTCCCACGCGACCGCAGCAGCCTTCCGGAGGTACCCGCCGATCGGGCCGACACCAGGACCACCGGTGAACCCGGACACCTTCGACAGCGCCGACTTCGGCAGCTGCCCGTTCGCGCCAGACCCGCCGAAGTTCCCGACATCGCCAGCGCCGCCCATGTTCTTCAGCACGGAAACCGCACCGGACAGGAGCTTGTTGCCCATGCCCGCTGCAGCGTCAGCCATGCCGCCCGCACCGGGGATGTTCCCGATCACGGACTTCACGAGCTTCCCGAGCGTCCCCATGGGGTCGGACACCACCTGCGAAGCGGTCTCCGCAGCGTTCTTCGTCCAGTCCCACGCGGCGCCGGCGGCGCCCTTGGTCCAGTTCCAGGCGTCCTTCGCACCGGACAGGAGTCCGTTGCCGTTGCCGCCGTCCGAGCCAGAGCTCTTCTTGACGACGCCACCCTTCGCGTATCCGGTCATCTTCCGCACCGCCGAAGCGCCACCGGAGTTGCCGGCAGCGTTCAACGCGTGCACGGTGGACGGGCCGAGACCACGCACCACCTCGGGGACGAGGACACCCTCACCGCGGCGCATCGGCGTCATCACGTCGTCACGCTTCGCGGCCTGGTAGCCGGGGATCACACCACCACGGGCGAAGCCTTTGGGGAGCGAGATCGGGTCGATCTTCTTCGTACCGAAGAACCCGGCGACCTTGTTGAAGTTGCCGATGAGGGCCTTGTTGATGACGGTATCGACGACGAACCGGATCGGCAGCTTCGCGGCAGTCTTGACCGCTTCCCATGCCTTCTTGATCCCGTTCTTCATGACTTCGAACGCAGCTGGGATCGTCTTCGTCGCAACGTTCGCGAGCTTGTCGAACACCGGCTTCAACCAGTCCCACACGACCTTGATCGCGGTCTTGATCCCCTCCCACGCGGGCTTGATCGCGTTGCGGTACAGCCACGTGAACACCGGGCCGAGGGTGCCCTTCAAGAAGTTCCAGATCGCCCCAAACACGACCTGCATCCCGGCCCAGGCGAGGCGGACAGCAGCAACGATGCCGTTCCACACCGGTCGGATCACCGCGCTGTACAGCCACGTGAAAGCCGCACCGAGCGTCGCCCGGATGAACCCGACCACAACGTTGAACGTCACGGACAGGATCGCCCACGCCCACTTCACGGCGCCGACAATCCCGTTCCACGCTGCCTTGGCGACACCAGCGAGGAACGTGAACACCGGGGCAAGAGCGAACTTCACCATCGCGATGACGAGGTCGAAGATCGCGGAGATCGTGTTCCCGAACCAACCAGCGACTGCAGCGATGCCGCGGAACACCGGCATGGTGACGTTCTGCCACCACCAGGTGAACACGGCTCCGACAGCGCGGACCACGGTCATGATGCCCGAGAAGACCGGCTTCAGGACCGTGTTCCACACCCACATCGCGGCCGTCCCGATGCCGGTCAGCGCCGGCACGAACACGGTCTTCCACAGCCACATGGCTGCTGCGCCGACTGCCTTCGCACCGACCTGGATTCCGGTCCAGACGGCGTCGACCGCAGTCTTGAACCAGCCGAGGTTCTTGTACGCCCAGATGACACCGCCGACCAGTGCTGCGAGGGCAGCGATGGCCGCGACGATCGCTACGACTACCAGGCCGATCGGGTTCGCGAGCAGTGCTGCGTTGTACGCCCACTGCGCTGCGGTGGCGATGGCGACGGCACCGCGCCACAGCCCGAAGACCGCGACTCCCGCCTTGCCCGCCAGCCCCTGAGCCTGCGTTGCTGCTGCAGCGCCATACGAGGCGAGCGCGAACCCGTCCTGTGCGCGCTTGGCGATCAGGGTTGCCGCGGTGACGGCGCCGATGATCCCGGGGATGACCTGCATCGACCAATACGCGGCGACGAGGAATCCGACAGCACCAGCGACGAGGCCGACGACGATCTCGTGCTCCCGGAGGAACCCGGTGACCGCCAGCAGCGTGGGACCGATGAACCGGAGCACTGCAGCAGCCGCGCGGAACGCGAGGAGGAACGCCCCACCGATGATCGCGGCGACCGGGCCGATCGCGACCAGCAGGTTCTTGAACGACGGCACTAGAGCAGTCGTCACGAACGTCCGCACATCGTTCAACGCGTCGATGACGACCTGGCGTGCGGCAAGGATCGCTTTCACCTGAGGCGAGTCCGGGACAAAGTTGGTGGTCGCCGTCAGACCCAGCGACACCTTACCGGTGAAGGCAAGCTTGCCAAGGCCGCCCATCAGGTCGAGGAAGTTCGTGACCTTGCTACCGGCGCCGTCGAGGCCCTTCGCGGCACCGTTCGCGATGCCCTCGAGGGCAGGGGTGACGGTTTGGTAGATGCCGAGCGCGACGTCTTCAAGCTGCGACTGCAGCTTGTCCATCGCACCGCCGAGACCCTTCATCTTCGACTGCGCGACTGCAGCTGCGCCGCCCTGACGGGTCACCGCGCCGGCCATGCTGTCGAAGTTCGTGGCACCGGTCTTCGCGAGGGCGGCGACCGCAGCGAGCGGCTCACGGCCGAACGCGAGGACCGCCTGGGACGCAAAGTCCTCCTGCGTCATCACCTTGCGCGCTTCCGAGAGCTGCTCGATGACGGTGCGAAGACCGACGAAGCGGCCTTCCTGGTCGAAGACGGACAGGTTCAGCGAGTCGACGGCCTTCTGCGCCTGCTTCGACGGCCGTGCGAGGGACGCGAGCATGCCGCGGAGGGCGGTACCTGCCGTGTCGCCCTTCAAGCCGTTGTTCGCGAGGATGCCGATTGCCGACGCGGTGTCGGAGATGCTGATGCCGAGGGTGTTCGCGACGGGGCCGACGTACTTCATCGACAGGGCGATGTCGTCGACACCACCGGCGGCAGCGTTCGCGGTGTTCGCGAGGACGTCGGCGACCATCGCAGCGTCCTTCGCCGCCAGCCCGAACTGGTTGAGGGAGTTCGCCTGGATCTCAGCAGCACGCCCACCAGACACCTGTGCGGCAGCAGCGAGCTGGATCGTCCCGCGGGCCGCCTCCATCGCGTCAGCAGCCGACAGACCACCCTTGGCGAGCTCCAGCATGATCGCCGCAGCGTCCTTGCCCGACGTCGCGGGGAGCGTGAGATCAGAACCCAGCTGACGAGCCGTGTACCCGACCTGCATCATCTGCTTGTTCGTCAGGTTCGCGACGGCCTGCAGCTCGTTCATCGTCGCCGTGTACTCGTTGCCGAGCTTGATGACCTGGCTGACGCCGATGATCGCGCCGAACCCGGCAGCCATCCCCGCCAGCGGCTTCAACGTCGACAGAGCACTAGCCGCGACGTTCTTTGCGCCAGCAGCGACCTTCCCCAGACCAGAAGACAGAGGCGCGCCAGCCGCAGCGAGACGGCCGAATCGGCTGTTCATCAGTGCGGTCTGCTTCGCGGACTGCGTCTGAGCGTCGCCGAGCTGAGTGGTGATGGTTTTCTGCTCGGTGAACGCAGCTTTCAGCTGGTCCTCGACAGCGACTACCTTCAGTCCCGTCGTCTCGTGACGACCCCGGGCGATCGCGAGCTGCTGTTCGGCCTGCAGAACCGCAGCGGAGTTCGCCGATCCGAGCTTCCGAGCCTGCGCGAGGCCGGCTTCCGCGGCCTGCAGACCCTGCGCAGCGACTTTCTGCTGCCCCTGCGCGAGCTTCAACGCCTGTTCGGCCTTCACTGCCTGAGCGGCAGCAGCCTTCCCGGACCCGGCGCGTGCTGCAGCGAGGCGCGCCTCAGCACCCTCAACTGCAACGGTCGATGCCTGCTGCTTCGACTGCGCAGCGATAACCGACTGCTCCGAGCGGACGAGTGCCTGTGCTGCGGCAGAGTTCTTCGTTGTCCGCGCCGCAGCGAGACGAGCCTCCGCCGCCTGGACACCGACAGCAGCAGCCTTCTCCTCCGAACGCGCCTTCGCGATCGCGACCTTCTCCGCCTGCACGACCTTCGCGGCACGCTTCGACGCGACCTCGAGCTCCTGCACCAGCGTCTTCGCAGCGGAAGTGGAACCGCCAGCCGCGACACCTGCCGAGAACTGCCGGCCAGCAGACAGGCCCGCAGCTTTCGCCGCGGTACCTGCCTGCTTCGACATCGTCGCCGCGAACTTCGACATCGAGGGGAGGACATCCAACCAAACGGCAGAACCGGCCACGAGGCACTCCAATGTCTAGTTGTTGACGAACCAGCCCGCCTCAACGACGGCCATCTCGGCCCGCTGCTGCGCCAAGTACTCGGCGTCCGCTTCGTCCTGCTCCGTGGGTTCCACGACAGGGGCGGGCAGCAGGTCCGGCTTCGGGATGGCCGACTTCGACAGCGCCGACTGCACCGTGTACAGCAGGACCCGCATGATCGAGTTCGTGTCCCGCGCGATCCAGTCCGAGTCCTGCCAGTCCGTGTCCCGATGGGCACGATGGAACGCTGAATCGGTGGGTAGACCTTCGACGAGGACCCTCAACTGCCAGGTCTTGATGCGCCCCTGCAAGTACTCCGCCAACGGATCCCGCGGCGAGTACGTCGACTGCAGCGCAGCATCCCCAGGGCCCTGATGGTCACCGAAGAGCCGCAGCATCGCCTCGGTGCGGACCTGCACAGCGACAGGGTGCGTCGCTGGCAGGTCCGCGATCTCGAGGTCGAACTCGTCGAGGTCTACCCCCGTCAGTTTCCCTGGGTCTTCTTCATGTCCTGCTGCACGGCGATCATGACGATGTTGATGCCCTCGTCGGTACCGCCGGCCGCAACGAACCGGTCGTACTGCTCGTCGCCGAGGAGGATGCGGCCCTGAGCCTCGTCATCCTCGTCGTCCATCTCCTTGAAGGCGCGCTTCGTGGCCTTGTCGTAGAAGTAGGGGTGCGGGATGTAGAACGGCTCACCACCCTCTTCGACGAAGATCTCGATGCGGTCACCGCCGACGGACTCCTCGACCTTCCGCCGAGCGGCGGCGAGGGTGTACGACGTGCGACGGTTCTTGTCAGCCTGACTGGTCATGCGGGTCTCCTAGTGAGCTTGGTGAGCTCGTGAGCAGGGGTAACAGGTGGCGGCGGCGCAGCTCACCAAACGACGCCGCCACCTGGTCTTGGGGGAGGGAGGGGTCAGCCGCCGGAGACGACGACGCCGCCAGCGGCGGTCTGCGCCTCCGTGTACGACTTCCCGACGATCGGGTCCTCGTAGATCGTGAAGGTGCGGTTCACCTCTTCGACGTCGGACCGGTTCAGGGCCCGGTCGTCGATGTCGGTGACCTTGATCCGGTACGCGGCCTCCACGCGGTATACGGCGGAGTCGCCGACACCGTCCTGCGACAGGGTGATCGCCCGGTAGTACGGGTACTCACCCGACGTCTCGTCGTAGATCCACGCCGCGTTCTTGTCCGCCGGCCACTCCGAAACGGGCTGCTTGTACGCCAGCGCCTTCGTCCACCCGTTCGTCTCACCGAACGCCACCTGGAAGGTGTGCGTCTCCGACGTGACGTCCGACCGGACCGACTGCGTGGTCTGCAGCATGTTCGTCTCGTCCGACGACACGTCGTACGAGTGCGAGATGCCGTCGGTGGTGATGTAGCCCATGTTCTTGTAGCCGGTGGGCAGCGCGATCGGCTTCCCGTCGGTGGCGAAGAACGCTTCGGGGATGGCAGTGGAGTAGTCCGCGATCGCGAGGATCGTGGTACCCCACTTGTGGACGTTGCGGTTGTCGTTGGCCAGCTGGCCAATCACGTCAGGCATGCGTTCTCCTTGAACGACAAAGCCGCCCGACGTGCGGACGGCTGAATGGATGATGAGTGTTGGTGAGCGGCCTATTGGGGGCGCGCGTCGAGCTCGTACGTGCCGACAGCACGACGCAGCGCCGTGTTCGAGTACGCGACGTTCCCGAACGAGTCGGACTCGCGGACCTGGTCGAACAGGTTGCAGAGGACCATCGCGACTTCGACTTTCTGGACGAGGTCCCACACGGCGCCGCGGGTCTTCGCGAACACCGTCAGATCGACGTGGAACGTCTTCTCGTAGTCGCGGCCGAACCCGCCAGGGATCCGCTCCACGACGATGCACGGCGCCACGGTCTCGAGGTTCGACGGGGTCTCCGTGTACGTCGCAGCGCCCGTCTCCTGCTTCAAGTAGGCGAGGAGCACCTTCTCGACGTTGGGCCACACCCCGTACACGTTCATGCGCCCATCGCTCTCCGCAGGATCGCCTGCTTCGACACACCCACGTCGCCGTGCTCCACCTGGGTGGCATCAGCAGACGTCGCGATCACACGAGCGAACGGACGCTTGTACCCGCCGTTCGCCTTCGTGCCAGGACGAGTGCCCTCCTCCACACGGAGCGAGTCACCGAACTGCTTCGCACCAGCCGAGTACGCCAGCCGTTGAGCGCGCGGCAGGATCCGGTCCGCCTTGTCGCGCATCGCCTTCCGCACCGCAGGGTTCCGGACCGCCTGATCGATGATCCCCCGGCCGATGACGACCTTCGGCATCAGCTGACCGGCGGTGCCGCGTACTCGAAGTCCGCGATGACCGCCAGCTTCTCCGCCTTCGTCTTCGCCCCGGTCAGGTCGATCCCATGAGCATCAGCCCACGCGTCGATCTCCGCGACCGTCCACACCTCCGACGGAACCGTCTCCACCACCGGAGTGTGCTTCGGCTCCACCAACCCCAGACGCACCGCGTCCTCGAGCCGGTACTCGTTGCCGTTCACGCTGATCTTGTCCGACATCCGTCAGCCCTTCGTCTCGGTGATCACGAACTCCGTGTGCGGGAGCACGTTCCAGTACGTCTGCGGCCGGCCATCGACGTAGTACGTCTGGCCGCGCCAGATGACCGTGTCCGCAGCCTGGATCCAGTCCTGCGGTTCACGGGTCGACACCATCCACCGTGAGGTGACGATGTCGTTCTGCCCGAGAGATTCCTTCGTCCCGACCGGCTGCACGTTGCAGCCGCCGATGACCTGGTCAACGACGGTTTCCGTGGGGACGCCGTCCTCGTCGGGCTCACCCTCGGTGGTGCGCTGCACAGTGACGGTGTCGCGGTGCAGCATGTTCGAGAGGATCACCAGTGGTCACCGCCGATGCGGTACCGGGCAACCGCTCGAGCCCACTGCGACGTCGTCCCGACAGTCGCAGCCGCCGCCATCGCGACCTGCTCCTGCCCCGACGTGAACTGCGACAACCACGGCGACGCCTCGGAGATCGACGCAGCCTGGTCCAAGACCACTTCCTGCACGTCCCCAGGGATGTCGGCGAAGCCGTGCGTGTACACGACCTCGATCGACCGCCACACATCGGGGAACCGTGCGGGGAGGCGGAGCAGGCCAGCAGCCGACCACTCAGGGTCAAGCACTGTCTGCCCCGCCACCGTCAGACTCGCGACGGACACGACCGGCCACACCGGAAGCCGCAGCACCCGGGCCCCCGCCCCGTCGAGAACGAGCGTGTCGTCCTCGACGAGGCTGATGGGGTTCCGGGTCTGACCGCGGAACCGCTCCGACGCCATCTGCAGCGCCAGAGCAATCCCCGGGTCACTCTCCGGTTTGCCGAGCCTTGCCGCGAGATCGGCTGGATCGGCCAGCGGGGGCAGCGTCGTCTCCTGCAGAGTCACGTCCTGCCTCCTCCACACCGCGTGCCTTGTTGTGCACCAGACCGAGACGGTTCGCGTCTTCGATCCGATACCGGATCCCGTTGATGACGACCATGCCGTCCGTCATCAGCCGGCCGCCACCGTGCCGAGCTCGACCAGGGCGAGGTGCGCCGGCTTGTAGATGACCTGCGCGGCACGCAGCTCCGCACGGACGTACACGAGGTTGCGTCGTGCGTAGTCGGCGTGCTGGTTGAACGCGACCACGGACAGCGCCTCACGCTCGAGGACGTTGATCGTCGACAGGTCACCGACGAGCGCGGTGCCCTCCGGGATCGCCTGCGCGGTCACGTAGGGACGGCCCCACAGAGTGCGGGGACCAGCACCGAACGGACCGTTGCCGTAGAAGCGCTGGTTCCCGTCCTGCATGAGATCCAGCACCTCAGCGTCGGCCGGGTTGAGGACGATGCCGGTGACCTGTGCTCCGACCTCGTCGAGGGCGGTGAGCGCCTTGCGGATCGACACGGGGATCTTGACCGGGTCGGTGCCAGCAGCGGCGATCTGCTGGATGCCGGTGGTGTTCAGGATGCCCGTGGGCTGGCCTGCAGCACCCGTGCCGTTGAGGAGGTAGTTCTCGATCACGGCCCGGATGTTGTACGCGAGCTGCCCGTTCAGGTACGACGCGAACGCTCCCGCGTCGGCGAGGAGCTCGTTCGTGACGGTGTAGCCGTCGGCGTAGGTGAACACCTTGCCGGTGGCGATCGCCGTCGACAGGTCGGACAGGGGCTTCAGAGCAGACGCGGGGTCCGTCGGCAGGATCTCGTCCTTGACGATGCCCGCGTTGCGGAGCACCGAAGTGATCTGCACGTAGTCGAAGCTGTTGCCGGTGATCGACCCGGTCGAGATCAGGTCGAGCAGCGTCAGGGGACGCTGGTACGTCAGGTCCACCTGCGGCAGACGCGTGGGACGCAGCTGCCCGACGGCGACCGACAGGGGGTTCGGGTCCGCCTTCAGACCGCGACCCTTCGCCCCGACGGTGACCTTCGGCAGCTGGATCAGCGAACCCTCACCGAACCCACCCGGGTTCGACTTGATGAGCTGCTGGTAGGGCGCCGACTCCGTGTACGCCTCGCCGAACGACTTGAAGCCCTCGGACTGGTCCTCGGCCGGCTTCGGCTCTTCGTCGGACTTCGCCGGCGAGGTCGACGCGAGGAGCGTCTTCATGTTCGACTGCGCGTCGTCCGCGGCCTTCACCTGCACGGTGAGCTCGTCGGCCTGCGACTTCAGCTCACCGATCTTCGTGATCTCGTCCGCCGTGAACTCACGGTCCTCGGACTTCGCCAGATCGGCGATGCTCTTCGCTTCGGCCAGGACGGCCGCGAGCTTCTCTCGGAGCGTCTTCATCGTTCCTCCATCAGGATCAGTTCTGCTGCGGTCGCCCAGGCCGCCACTTGGGCATGAGTAAGGCCCGCCGATTTCGACGGGCCTGACGGTTCCCCATCCTGGGGAGGTGAGCTTTCCGGCGGGGTGCCGGAAGATTCGGTCGGGTCGGGCGGAACCTCGACGTTGGGTGTCGGCTCCACCTCCCGAGGGTCGGCGGCAAGTTCCTCACGCACGATGCGGCGGATGTCCTCGTCGGACTTCGTCCCGAGCAGCTGCGTCTCCGGGTTCATGCCTTTGAGCGTCGGCCCGAACTCGATCAGGTTCAGCTTCCGGAGCTCGAAGAACTCGTCCTCGTCCTGCGTGACGTAGCCACCATCGACGACGTCGTACCCGAAGGAGAACTCCTTCACCCGGCGTTGCTTCAGCAGCTTGTACGTCTGCAGCGCCGTGGGGTTCTCGAGGTCCAGCTGCGCGGTCACGAGGAGACCGTCCGCGGTCTCCGCAGCCGACAGGCTCCACCCGATGTGCGCGAACGGATCCGACCACTGGTGCGACCAGATCGCGGGGATCGCGTCACCCGACGCCGCCCAGTCCTGCAGCGACTCGGCGAACGCACCAGGGACGATGACGTCACCGCCGTGGTCCTTGTTGCCGAACACGGCGACGAGCGCCGTGAACTGACCATCACCGAGACCGTCAGCAGTGCCCACGGCCTTCACGTTGGCGTTGAAGCTCTTCGTCTTCATGCGCTTGCCTCCAACTGCCCGGTCGCCCAGAGCACTTCCATCGCCTGCTTCGGATCCAGCCCCTTGCTGCGGAGCAGGTCGTACGCCTTCGCCACCTCCGGCGTCGCATCACCCGGGGACGCCTGCGGGCCACCACCACGGACCACGTTCAGGGGTGTGATGATGTCGTCGCCGCCCTCGATCGCCGGCCGGTTGTCCATCGCCCGCGCCTCGTTGATCGTCAGCCACGGACCGCCAGTAGCCTTCGACATGATCGCCGCGGACTCCTCGAACGACCCACGCAGCTTCGCGCCCAGGTCGAACTCGACGTACAGCGACTCGTCACCACCGTTGAGGAGCGGAGTGATGTGCGCGTTGAATGCCTGCTCGAACTGGACGAAGTGCGGTCCCAGAGCGTCGCGGTACAGCGACTGCCGGAACGCCTCCATGTTGGAGTAGTTCCCCTGCCGCGACCCGATCATCTCCGGAGGGATGTGGTACGCCGAAGCAACCTCGATGTCGGTGAGGGTGCGCCCCTCGACCTCCTGCATGTCCTTCGGCGAGAAGATGTCGACCTTCTTGACGTCCGCACCGATCGGCAGGACAGGCATCTTGCCCTCACTGCCGCCACCGTCGGACCAGTTCGACATCTCCGCCTCGAGGCGACGCATCGCCGAACCGTCAAGCGATTCGACACCGTCCACGGGCTGCTGCGTGACGACGGCCGGGAACCGGGCGCCCTTCTTCCAGATCGACCGCCGATACTTCACCGACTCCGTGTACTCGTCGAGGATGTGCCGCAACGTCTCGATCGGGGGAGTGCCGTTCCCGGACCCGTACCCACGGTCGAAGAACAGCCCGTCGAGGCTGATGTGCTTCGGCTTCCCATCACCCACGTACAGGTCGACCCCGTCAACGAGCGACGTGCCCGTGAACGTGAACCGCCACGACTGCGCCGGCCAGTGCTGCAGCACCACGCCAGCCCGCGAGTCCGCGGACGGCACCAGCTGCGCCATGAACCGGTCATAGACCAGGAAGTCACACAGCAGGGTGTGCCAGAACCGGTACTGGGTCAGGTGCTTCTGCGGCTCCCGGATCAGCTCCGCAAGGGGCCCATCCGTGACCCGCTTCCGGTCAGTGTCCCCGTCACGGCGGTACACCTTCATCGGAGTGGATGCGATCTTCGTCGCGATGAAGTCGACGACCTTCCGCACCGACGGCTGCGACTGCCAGATCGAGTACGCCGACTGCGCGTAGTCCGTCAGCGGGATCCCCGGGTCAGCGACGATCGACCGGCCGTCGTACCGCCACGGCGTCGACAGGGACGGGAACTCCGCGAGGATCTGACCGTTCGACTGGTCCGACGACTTCTTGAAGAACAGGCTCACGTCATCCTCCAAGCGATCAGGAACAGGGCCACACCCGCGACGACGAGCGCCGCCGGCCAGTACACGGCCGCGACACCCGCAGTGATGAGCAGCACCCCAAGGATCTCGAGGAGGACCACGACAGCTGCACGAGTCATCGTCACTCCTTCACGTCAGGTCCTGCTTCGTGACCGATGAGATGAGCGCCTGCCGCTCGGCAAAAACACGCGTACTCCGCGTACTTCGGGTCCACCCGGTAAGTGATATGAGTGCTGCGAGGCATGTAGACACCGCTTGGCGTCTTTGGCGCTCTCGTCGGGGCAGGTCTATTGGGTGCCACCTCGACTGCGTCTGCACGAGTCATCACGACCTCCAACTGCTCGGTGGTGGTGGTGGCGGTGGCGGGATCGTTCCTTGCCGCACGCGTGTGACTCGCATCGGATTCGGGTCAACCCAGTCGAGCTGACCCGTCCGTTCGATGTGGGCGCGCTCCTGGAACCACGCAACCCGCACCTGACGGCTACGAGCGATGAGCACGTCCAGCTCGTTGATGCGCTTCCGGACACGACGGCGTTGCGCGAGACGTTCAAACATCACGCCACCTCCGAGGTGCCGAACACGCTCGCGTCCGGATCGTTGTACGGGTTCTTCTTCTTCGGCTTCGTGACCAACGCTTCGGACAGGGCATTCACCGTCGCAGCGACACCGTCGATCTTGTCCATCGAGTGCGCCTTGTTCGGCTTCACGTTCCCGTTCGCGTCGATGTCCACCGACAAGTTGTCGACGTTCCACCGCAGCACCGGATTCCCGCCCGTCCGGAACAGGGGCTTCTCCTCGCTGCCAGTCAGCAGCAGACGCTGCAGCTCCTTCAACGGAGGCGACAGGCGCCGGAAGTCCTGGTACACCCGCACCAAGTTCTTCACCCCGGAGTCCTGCAGGCTGTTGACCATCTGCGTCGAGTTCCACGGGTCGAACCCGATCGACACGACGTCGAACTGGTCGAGATCCGCTTGGATCTGCGCCTGCACGAACGCGTAGTCCGTCACGTTCCCTGGAGTGGTCCGAAGGAACCCCTGCCGAACCCACGCCGAAGCGTTGCCGGCGGTGCGCTTGTTCAACGCATCCAGGGCCCCCTCCGGGATCCAGAACCGCGCCAGGACGTCGTACCCGTTCCCATCAGGGAACAGCAGCACCCACGCAGTGAGGTCCGACGCGGACGCGAGGTCCCAACCGCCGAACGCCTTCCGCCCAGCGAGTTTCGCCTCATCCACGGTGCCGGCGTTCCGGTCCCACGAGTCGAGCGTCAGGAACCGCGACTCCTGCTTCGTCCGGATACCGAGGTGCAGCCGCAGGTAGTCGCCGAGCTCCGCAGGAGAGTTCTTCGCCTTCAGCGCCGCGCTCTCGAGCTGCTTGCGGGACGGGCTGATGCCGTACCCCGGGTTCGCCTTCCGCTGGGTCTCGGGTGCGAAGGGGTCGTCCTCTTCGTCAGCGCCCCAGATGGCGCCATACCAGGAGTGGTCCTCGATCGTCCCCGCGGCAAGCTTCTCGACGTACAGCCGCGTCTCGTCGTAGATCGTCCCCGACTTTGACGCGTCCGGAGTTGTGATCCGAATGCCCAACGGCTGTGTGCGCGAACCACGACCAGTCTCGAGCGTTCGCACCAGGTCCGGCGTCTTGTGGACGTGCAGCTCATCGACGATGAAGCAGTGCAAGTTCGCGCCGTGCTGCGCATCAGCAGCCGACGAGATGACCTCAATGTACGACCCCGACTTCGGGTGCACAATCCGCTTCTGGTGCGCCTTGAACCGACCAGCAAGCGCCGGCGTCTTCTCCACCAACTGCTTGATCGGCCCGAACACGAACCCCGCCTGACGCTCCGTCGAAGCGGCCGTCACAACCTGACCGCCCGACTCACCGTCAGCACCAGTCATGTACACGGCGATGCCACCCGCGAGAGTCGACTTCCCGTTCTTGCGGGGCACATCGACCATCACGTCACGGATGATCCGCACCATCGCGAGCGCATCCTCATCCCACTGCACCCACCCGAACACCGGCGCGATCACGTACGCGATCTGCCACGGGTCAGGATCCAGTGGCTTGCCCGCCCACTTCCCCTGCGTGTGCCGCAGCAGGTGGAACGTCTTCAGCACCTTGTCGACCCGCTCCGGGTCGAACTGTGCACCCTCCACCTCGCGCGGCTCGGGCGTCTTGAACTTCGGCGGGATCTCCGGCAACGGGTAGCCACGATCCTGCAAGTACCAGGCGACCTCCGGAGATAGCTTCAGCCGCTCGAGGTCCGCCTCGTCCAGGGCGTCAGAACGGGTTGTCGTCTTCCCCATCGTCGGACTCCTTCGCCAAGCTCTGCTCCGAGCTCGGCGTCAGTCCAAACTCCCGTGCCAGCAGCTGCAGCCGATGCCCCGCATTCCGCCTGATTGCAACCGCCGGATGCGGGATCTCACCCTGCTTCGCCTCGATCGTCAACGACCCATGCGACTGCAGAGCCAACGTCGCAGCCTTGAACTCCGACCACGTCTCGCAGTACGTCGCCAGAACCGCCCGATCCTCCGCCTTCACGATGTCCAACCGCGTCAACTCCGGAACCACACGGTTCCACTCAGCGACCGCCTCATCCGACAACCACTCAGGCGCCGACGGAGGCACCCGCTTGAACGCCGGAGCATCCACAACCTTCCGACCACCACTGTCACGACCATTCCCACGACCCTCAACGAGGCGCAGAGCAGCCGGCTTCGCAGCACGAGGCATCAGGACCCCCTAGTAGCCGTAGTGAGACGCGAAACACGCGGCCACCGGCGGGCGCTCTTATCCGCGGATTCCCCGTGATGTTGACGCCCCCTCCCACTGGGGACACCCCCGTGACACCGGTCTCTCGGGCACCCGTTGTCTGGACTGCCGCGTGTTAGCTCACTGTCAGGTGGCTGCGCCCGCTACGGCAGTTGGTTCCAGAGTTGGGAGGCGAGGGTTTCGGTGTTGCGGTCTTGGTGTCTCAGGGTGGTGAGGCGTTGGGCCCGTTTGAGGGCTGCCTGTCGTGTCTTGTAGTCGTGGTGTGGGTTGCAGAGTGGCTGCCAGTTGGCGTGGTCCCACATGGCGCCGCCGTCAGCGAGCTCCACGATGTGGTCGACGACAGTGGCTGGTCCGTCGCAGACTCGGCACCGTGGGTTGCTGCGGAGGTACTGGGTGGACTCTGTCCGCCACCGTGCGGTGTTGCGTCCATCGCCGGGGATGACGCGGTGTGCGCCGCTCTTTCGTTTCCGCTGGTGTTCAGCGCATCGGCCGCGGTTGGTGGCGAGTTCGTCGCAGTCGAGGGCTGAGCAGCGCATGGGTGCACGGGTGGGCATGTCCCACCCCCTAGGTGTTAGCGGAGCAGAGTGACGGGGACGTCTGTGTCGGCGTCGTCGCTGCCCATGTGGGAGAACGCTTTGATGGTGCCGACCTGGTCGAGGCCGATGCTGGCGTCTCGGTAGGTGGCGACGATCGTGTCGTCCGTGATCTGGACGCTGTCGGCTTCGTAGTTGGCCTGGGTGGCTGACTGCCAGTCGAAGACGTACGCCTTGACCTCGGTGGGGGACAGGCGAACGCCGAAGCGTTTCCCGCCGTTCCCGTCGGTGCCGTAGTAGTCAACGGCGTACCCGAAGTACTCGCCGGCGGTGAGTTCCGCGCCGAGGCCGAACGTAACGATGACGTGCCCGTCACCTTCCTCCATGACGACTGATGTCAGGTGGCGTGGGGTGAGGGCTGCGGGGAAGTCGGTCACATCGTCGAGGGTAGACGGCGTGTGAGTAGTGCGGCGGATCCAGTCTCGGAGGCTCATGCGTTCAGCTCCTGTCTTCGATCGCGTCGTCCATCGCGTCGTTGATCTCGGCGACTGTCTGGGGGTGCGGGGTGAGTGGTGCCGGCCACCGGTTGGTACGCGTTCGGTGGCTGCTGATGTCGTCTTCAGCCATCGTGTACCCCGTTTCGGAGGCGGTTCTGGTCTCAGCCCGTCTCAGCGGAGCCGGTTGTACCCCGTCAGCCGAGGATGGCGCGCCAGATGGTGACGATGCCCCAAGCGGCGAGCGACAGGATCAGCGCGGTGCCGATGATGAGGACTGCGGCGCCGATCACTACACCGATGCGGTGCATGCCGTTGGTCGGCTTCGGGTCGGTCTGCACGTCGGGTAGGCCATGGTCGGTGTTCGTCATGGGGTGAGCTCCCTGGTGATCAGTCGACTTGGATGCCGAGGTCGCGGAGTGTGGCGATGACTTCGTCGCCGTACATACGGAGGCCGCGTGCTTCCCAGGCGTTGGCGACTTGCTCTTCGCTGAGGTGCACGTCCGCGTGGGCCGTATTCTGCGCGATGAGGGTCAGCTGCTTCTCGATGCCGGCGAGCAGGTTCAGCTTCGCGCTGCGGTACTCGCCGAGGCTGAGGTCACCCGCGGTCACGGGTAGTCCCGCATCAGCTTCAGGGACGCAGCTGTCGCCTCGACGAGGTCGTCGTCTTTCACGCCCGCGTCGTGCAGCGTGAGTGCAATGCTGACAGCTGTTGCTCGGTGGCGGGCGATGGACTGGCCTGGCCGGTACTGATGGCCGCAGTGGCACTTCAGCCCTGGGACGGTGCCATGCATGATGAGGACCGACTCGATGCGGTCGACCTCGCTCATGCTTTCACCGGTTCCGGGTCGCCGTACGTGGTTGTCTTGGTCACCGTGGCGAGGGTCACGTCGGGTTCGAGCATCGCGGCCCGCATGGCGTCCTGAATCTTCGAGAGAGTGACGTACGCGTCCGACATGTTCGTGAAGTACGAGCTGATCGCCTGGTCGCCACGAGCGACGGTGAACACGGTCTCCTTGATGGGCTCAGGCATCGCCGCTCCTCCTCGGTGGTAGTCGACCGCTCACGGCTGAGTTCCGCGCGCCACAGCGGGTTACTCAGGGTCACGGTCTTGAAGGGGTCCTCGTGCTCGCGCCGCGATCGTTAGGTTCGCTGTGCGGCCGGTCCCAGAGCGAGGTGCGGGATCGACGGCTAGGTGCGGTGCTGATGCGTGTCGGCGGGCACGAGGAAGACAAGGGCTCGACCCGGGCAAGCGTCTCCGCTAGGGCGGACGTACTCGGGTCGAGCCTCTACGTGAGTGGTGGGCGCTGCTTTCAGGGGATGGCTTGACCCCACGACCACGTAGAACAATTGAGGCATCCTGCGCCCCAGGTGATGATCAGTCACCCGCTGCTGCGGTGGGACTCGAACCCACGACCCACGGCTCTACCAACTGAGCTACGCAGCAACCGCACGTTGTTGACGCGGACATGCTCCGCGGGTGGGTCACCACCACCATGTCGTCGGAGCCAACCCGAAGTGGCTCCGACAGCCCCAGACTAGGAAGCGGCTATCCCGCGGTACCGGTGCTCGGGTACGGTTTGCCTGTGAAAATATTCGTCAGCTGGTCAGGGCCGGCTGAGCAACTCGTCGCCGAAGCGTTGAAGACGGCGCTACCCAACATCTGCGCGGCTGACGTGGAAGTGTTCGTGTCAAGTAAGAGCATCGCGAAGGGGGTGATTGGGACAGCTGTCATCGAAGCGAAGCTCAGCGGATCCGACTACGGACTCGTGCTTGTCTCTCAAGCGAACCAGGGGGCGCCGTGGCTGATGTACGAGGGCGGCTGGCTCGCCAGCACTCTCGAACGTCCTGTCGCGACGATCTGTCTCGATCTTCGTCCAAGCGACCTCACTACGCCCCTCAGCCCACGCCAAGCAACGGTGTTCGTGGAGGAGGACATGCGCGAACTCCTGCGGCAGATCGTCGAGGTTGCAAACCCGTCGATGTCCGATCGAACGTTTGACGTGCTCTTTGCGTCGGCTTGGCCGGACATAGACAAATCCTGGTCCCCAGGGAGCAACGCTGCGTCGGCAGCGCCTCACCGCACCGACAGCGACATGCTTGCGGAACTCGTGGAACGAGTCCGGCGGATTGAGGAACGTGACCTGTCAAGGAAGGCTGAGAAGCCTCGGATCGTCGACACCGGTGCCACCAGCCGTTTTGAACGACTCGTAAAGGAAATTGCCGCGGAACGGTCTGGCGGTTCAGTGACGGTTCTGAGCGCTTCGCTGCGAGGACGCAACGCGAGAGTCATGTTCCTGGTGTCACACGCAGCGGATGTCGACCTCGTACGCCGCATCGAGAACGGGCTGCTTGCGGTGCTGCCGAGCGATGTCCAACTCTCGATCGATGTCATCACCGGAGATGCTGGACGCGTCGACGCTGGCGATGAGTTGAGTGACGACATCCGTGATCATCATTGACGAACGTCCGGGCTCACTCCGCCGATAGCGGAGGTCGTGACCTTCTCCCTCATGACTCAGGTTCTGCTGTTCGCCCTGTCTGCTGCGTTGCCGATCTGGGGGCTCGCGAACCTCTACTTGAAGACCAGGCGTGATGCCAGCTTCATCGAAGCGATGGGCTCGGTGATCACCAATGGCTGGAAGGAAGGAGACGAACCGCTGCCGTACACCGTAGAAGAAGACGCCTCAGCAAAGAGCATGCGGTCACAGAAGGCCTACGCGGGAACGATCCTCGCCAAGCGAGGACTCGCCGCCCGCCACCTCGAAGATCTGATCCTTATTGGCGCCGGGGTTGTCTGTGGTGCAGTTGCATCGATCTGGTCGCTGATCGAAGCTGCCCTCTGACGCAGAATGCCCGCCATCTCGGGCGGGCATGCGCTGTTACGGAAATCATAGCGCAGAGGTGAACACCCCGGGGTCACTTCCGTTGCGGAGTGTCGTGTTGGCGCCTAGTTTGTCTGCAGCCGGGTGCAATGATCCATCACGTGGATCCACGTCTCGCGCTCCTGGCTGCCGAACCGCAGTCTCCTACGGCCCTAGAGGCCGTCGAATCTCCGGGCTTGTACGCCTGGTGGACCGCGGGCGCTATCCCGTGGCCGGCGTCATTTCCGCCGGTCGATCCCGACGTTCCCGCCTACGTCGGCAAGGCCGACACTGAGTCCCTGGCGAGTCGGTTCATGAACGATCATTTGGGGCGCACCCGTGGTTCCGCACTCCGGCGCAGCTTGGCCGCGTTGCTGTCCGATGAGTTGGACCTCCGCACCAGCCTCGTAATCGGCACCCGGAAGCGTCCATCCAAGTTCGGGCTGAACGCAGCCGGGGAGGAGCGTTTGACGAGATGGATGCTGTCGCATCTCTCTGTCACCTGGGTCTCGCTAGTTGACCCCGGTGACGATGAAGAGGCACTGATTCAGAACCTTCATCCGCCGCTCAACGACGTACACGCGGTGGGATCCGTGTATCGAGTCCCCATGCGAACTCTCCGCGCTAGCTTCGCTGCTTCGCGTTGATCGGGAGTGCCGGGTGCGCTCGGAGTTCGGGTATCGTCCAAAGGTGCATGACTGGTACGACTGGCTGAAGGACATCGCTGTTCCTGCGATCGCTGGTCTCGGCGCGGTGGTTGTAGGTGTCGCTTCGCTTCTCGTTGCTCGCGCGTCGAACCGCCTGACGAAGGAGATCGCGCAAAGAGACAGCATCCGCCGGGAACGCCAGGACCGGGTGGAGTTCGGCGAGCGTGTTAGGCGTCACGCGGAGCTCCTGCGGGCAGAACGGCTCAACGGGACCGCTGCCCCCAATCTTGAGCTCGCCGAGGAAGTTTCGAAGCTCCACAGTGCGGCGGCTATGTCTTCTCTGCCTGGTACGACCGACCTCGTGCGGGCCGTAGCAGATGCGATGCGGTCCGACTGGTCGAACGGAGACATCAGGGGCGGGATGCTTCTCGCCATGTCACAGGCTCACGCGCTGGTAGACATCTGGGTGGATGACCCCGACGCGTTCATCGCCGAGCGACGCTCGCACTGAGGCGCCACTGAAGACCCGATGGTGGAGGGCGTCCGTTCGATGCCGAACGCCCTCCGCACTCAAGACGCCTGGCGTTCGCGACGTGGGTTCTGGTCACGGACCCGCTTGGCCCGCCAGATCTCGCGCAGCTGCCCCGCGTTCACGTACACCGCTCCGTCCGCCGTGTGGGTCTGCAAGCCATCCTGCTGGATGTACCGGTTGAGGGTCTGTGGAGTGATTCGCATCTCCCGGGCTGCCTGCTTCTTTGTCCACCACGTGGTCGGCTCCGGGGCATCCTCGAGGCGTCGCATCTTGCGAAGGATCTCGGTCAGGTCCGGATCCTTCAGGAGCAGCGCTGTGTCACCTTCGGCGCCGCAGTAGGAGCAAGCAAGAGTGAAGTCCTGCAGCTGTGCTGAATGCCACTCGATGCCCACGGTCTCACTGCCGCACACCCAGCAGGGGCGGGGCAGAACCATGCGTGCCCCTCGGTCCGCCCGGGGGAACTGCTTGCTCAGGTCGTCGACCATGGTCGTCAGGTCTTCGTACCAATGCCGGGCGAGTGGGTGCCGTGCGATCTTGTCGAAGCGCAGGAGGATCCAGACGGTCAGGTTGCGGACGAGCATTCCCGCGCCTTCGGGAGTGACGCCGGCGCGGAAGCCTTGTGCCTCGCGTGCGTTGGACCATGCGTAAACCGCAGTGACAGGCGGCTGCACGTTGAGCTTCTCCGCCATCTCGTCCACGGTGTTGAGGAGCTGCGCGTAGATCGCGTCCGACTCATCGACCGCGTCGACGCGAAGTGGCGCAGGCGCGTCCTTCGATGGTGAGCGGGGGCCGTCGGACCGTTGTGCTCCAGCTGGCACGACGAGCGTTCGGACGTAGGCGACCAGCCCCGGCGCTTCCTCGAGACGGTGCCGAGCGCGAGCCGCAGCGAGCGGCAGGAGGACGGTGGGGTCGACGGTGGCTTCTTCCTCGTGCTGCTGGGTGACGGTCATGCTGTTCCTCTTCTGATCGGGTGCAGTCGGGTTGAGGTTCGTGGGGGTCACCGCAGGTACTCCGGGGCTGCGGGTTCTGCGGGGTTGGCAATCGCTCCGAAGCCGTGCTGGCGCTCGATGTCCCGCCGCTGCTCGAAGTCGTTGTACGCGTCCCAGGACTCGAACCAGGACCGGCCGATCCACACGCCGCGGCGGGCAGCTCGGTCGGCGGACAGTGCGTCGGCGAGCGCCGGTGACAGCTTCTGCGTGTCCGGCCAGTCCGAGGGAATGACGCCTCGCGCTCGTCCTTCACGGACGGCTGCCACGTTCTGCTGCTGCAGCCGCTTGGCGCCCGCGACGATGTGTGCCGGCTTGAGGTAGTCCGTGGACTCACGGAAGTGCTCCACGCCGGCCTGGTAGGCGAAGTCGACATCGAGGTCACCGAGGACGTCATGCCAGGCGTTCACGGTCGCGGGATCGATGTTGCGGTGGTCAACGAGGGAGAACGTTGCGAGCAGCTGGGAGAGCTCGGTCTTGTTCATGCGGGTGCTCCTGTCCTGCGAAGTAGTCGACGGTGCTGAGGTTCCGGAGGAACGCGGTCTGTTTGGGTTGGTTGGCTGTGGGTTGAGCGAGGTCGTCTGACCAGCGCTCCTGGTTGAGCCAGGGGAGTAGCCCAGGGACGTACTGGACCTGCCTCCCGGACGCGGTGAAGGCGTCGCCGTGGCGGATGATCTCCGCGGCGAGTTCCTCTGCGCTGATCTTCCTGTCACGGACCAGCCGCTGGAACTTTTCGAACGCAGGCTTACGTGCTTCCTTCTTCGGCCAGTGCTTCCACGCCTGGTCGAAGAGCTCCGACTGTGCAGATCCGTCCGATCGCGGTGAGTACGAAGTACTCACCCCTTCTTCTGACTTCTTAGAGGAAGACTGGGCGGAATCGCCCCACTCTTGACTGGGCGGATTCGCACCACTCGACCGCGCGGATTCGTCCGTCACGCACCGGTACGACTTGGTCCGATCGGTGATGCCGTCTTCCCGGTGCTCGGCGGCGTCGAGGTGTCCAGACTTCTCGAGCTTCGCGATCACTCGCTTGATCTGGTCCGTGGAAAGGCCAGACGCCTGCGCGAGCTCTTCTCGGTTCGCGCGCCACCAAGATTCCCCGTCTCGCTCGTACCGGTGAGGGCTCTGCTGCGCCGTCCGGAAGTAGACCAGCTGCCACACGATCGCCTCCATGGCGCCGAGCTCCCGGACGAGCGCGGCACGTAGCGGGATGAAGTCGGGGTCGATCAGTAGCGCCTGCGACACGGCCATCACTCACCACCGCCGGCGGAGTTCTGGCGTGTGAGACTTTCGACGGAGCCTGCGGTGCACGCGAAGGCACGAGCCTCAGCGGGCGTCATGAGGTGCACGATGGCCGAGGAACGGTCGTAACTGGTGAAGGTGACAGCTACCGTGCTGCCGTCCTCTTCGGAGTAGGCAGAACCGACGTCAACACTCTCGGCGCCGGCAGTTTCCTGAGTCGTGATCCGATCCGCGATGGAGGGAAACGAGATGATGTTGGTCATGAGTGGCTTCCAGCTCTAGATGTCTGGTCTGCTGCTACGTCCACAGCTGAGACGGTTGCTTCTTCACGATCGATCAGCGCTCGAATCTCAGCTGCGGCGTCACTGATCCGCGTCGCGAACGCCTCGAGCGACGCGACATCAGGCAAGTTGGCGTCGAACTGCTCACCCACGCCGATGCTGATCCGGTAGGGGCCGACGACCATGCGCGACTCGTCGTCCTGGAGGACGAGGTCCGCTCGGCTGACCTGCACGACGATGGATGGCACGTCTACGTAATTGAACCTCGTGGGGACACCTGGCAGCGGTACTTCTGTCAGGACGCCGTAGTGATCGACGACAGTGCGTTCGTGGCCGTCGACGGTGATGCTGCTGCCCTCGGATTCGTCAGCCCAGTCGGGTTCGACGCTGCTCGAGATCACTGTGCCCTGCTTCATTTCCCCTCCTGGGATGCCTCGAGCACTCGGTTGTAGATGCCGGTGCGGGACTCTCGAACGAGGATCAGCAGGTGCTGTCCCAGCGCGCGGGCAGCATCATGCTCAAACTCGACCATCTGCTCGGGCCACCCGACGCACTTGCCCGCGGCGATCAACTTCTCGGCATCGATGCGGACAGATCCGTAGTAGGCGCTCGCTACGCCGTAGATGCGCGCTGTCGGCCGGTAGCGAGGCGATTCGGACGGCTGCCCGGTTCGAGCTAGCACGGGCACGGGGTCGCCGGCTCGGACTCCGTAAGCCATTTCGAGGACATCAAGTGCGAGTTCGGTCGCCTCGTCTAGCGTCATGGTCAGGTTGGCATGGCTCTCCGACATGGTGACGGTCACCTCGTCCGGAGCAGAGGTTGTTCTTCGCATGTCGATCTCGATCGCCATCAGGCACTCATCTCGCAGTCGCCGTCGACGGTGCGCTCCCACGTGCTCATCGAGTCACCGCCGCGGGGTGACGGTTCAGCTGCGAGGCGTGAGCGCTCGCCGTCTCGTACGCCTGCGACAGCGCCGCGAAGGCGTCTGGACCGAGAGGCTCCTCGTTCTCCACGACGACGTAGACCGCCCACCTGTTCTCCTGACCTTCGAATCGGTCGACGGAGATGCTCCAGCCATCACCATCGGTGGACATGGCGTGGTGCCAGAGCGGTTCGTTCTGCTCGTGCATGCCGGAGCTGTCGCAGCCCAGCGTGGCGCACCCCTTCGGGGGTCGCGTGTCCTCGGGTGTGGGCTGTACTGTGTTGAACGTAGACATGTTCGTGCCTTCCTGGCGGTTGGTTGCGATCTCGCCCCTGGCAGAGTTGGCGCTCTGATTCCCAGGGGCTTTCTTCTTGGCGCCAATGATCTGGCGCAGGTCTTCGTGGGTCCCGTCGCATCCCGCGATCTCGCAGACGGGCGAGGGGGCGGGCATGAGGCTGGCGATTGCGAACGTCACGCGTCGGATCCAGCTGTCGGTTGGCGCGACCTCGCCGGCCTCCACCCGCATGAGGATTCGGGTGCTGATCCCCGCTCGCGCGGCGATCTCCTGAACGTTCAGCTCGTGGGACTCACGCACACGCCGGATGACAGGACCCAGCTGGTCGTCGGTGGCGGAATCCATCAGGCCACCGCCCGAGCGATCGACAGGGTGCCGTGCTCCCCGAGCCAGGCGCAAAGGCCGTCCCAGAGCCGGGCTTCTCCACGAGGAGTGAGATGGGTCGTGACCTTCGTCTGCAGGCCATGCGAGCGCGTGTCGAACGTCGCTCGGCTCGGGCGTGCCCACCCTGCGTCGATTGCCTGTGCGGTCGGCTGGTTCCGACGGACAGAGTCACCGCGAATCACGAGGCCCAGGCGGTGCGCGTGGTCCCAGACGTCATGGTGCAGCACCTTGACGTGAGGGAAGTGCTCGGACGCGTGCGCCTTGAAGTCGTTCGCGACATCACCCACAGTGCGTGCACCTGCTGCGGCGCGGAAGGTCTCCGCGTGTGCGACCTTCGGGGCATCCGAGACGACCTTCGCCTCGAGCGCTTGGCGCTGCTCCACCTCAGCCGCGTACGCGCGGAGTGCGTCAGGCAACGACTGAGGCACTTGCGGCGTTGCGAGCTGGCGTGCCATCTCGAAGAACGCCTTCACGAGTGCCTTCTTGAACGCGACCACCTGGTCGGTGTTGCGCTGGAACGTCATCAGCAGGGTCGCCTGCGCCTCGTTCAGGAGGGCAAAGCGGCGCGACTGCAGGCCACCCGCCGTCTGGAAGGTCCGCGTTTCAAACGCGACCCTTCCGAAGTCCTCGAAGTCGGAGCGTCGGGCATCGATCAGGTCGAGCACGTTCTTGTGCTGGACACCGGAACCGTCAGCGATGGCCTCGGACGAGACGACGAGAGTGCCGTCCTGATCGATGATGTCGAGGGTGCTCATGCCGATGCCTCGAACTGCTCGTCGACCCACTGAGCAACGAGGCGAGCGTCAAAGTAGATTCGGCCACCGAGCTTCGCGTGTGGGGGAGCGGTCTTCTTCTGGATCATCCATCGGAGCTGTGACTCGTTCTTCCGGAGCGCTTCGGCCGTCTCTTGAAGAGTGAGGAGCCGCCGTAGCTTCGGGGTGTCCAGCTCGGGCCCGTGAACGGGAATGGTCATCGTCGTCCTCCAATTCGGCACTGATACTCGATTCGTACCAGCGTTGGTCAGATTCAACCACGCCCAGCAGTGGTAGTCAACCGAATCCATCCAGGCATGGACAGAACTGCGCACCAGTCACTACGATCAACACGTGACATCACTGGACGAACAGATCGGGAGCAACCTCGCGCGTCTGCGAGGCGACTTGTCGCAGCGCGACCTAGCTGTCGAGATGACGCGTCGAGGGTGGAAGTGGTCTCACGTCACTGTGGGTTCCGTGGAACGAGGAGAGCGACCGCTCCGTGCCGCTGAAGCCCTCGGTGTCGCGAACATCCTCGGTATTCAGGTCGAAGACCTGGTCACGGCTCAGGACAACGTGCGGCTTCGCGAAGCGCAGCGTTCTGTGATCTACCAACTTGATCGTCTGCAGACCGCGGTACGTGCCTGGGACGCGGCACGCGTTGAGCTCGCTGTCGTGGCGGACGACGTAGGCCACGAGTCTGACCCTGATGCGCTGACCGTGGATGGGATGGGACTCGTTGGGCTCAGCGCCGAAGTCGTAGTCAGGGACATTCACGCCCAGGAGAGCTTTGCCAGCTCAAAAAAGTATTGGCTCAGCCGGAGCAGCGGCGCCTGGATGAAGTCCTTCATTGAGGCCGAGAAGAGTCACCGTGGCAAGCGTTAAGCAACGGCCCAACGGGCAGTGGCGGGCCCGCTACCGCGACGACGAAGGCAAGGAGCACGCGAAGCACTTCAACCTGAAGCGCGATGCGCAGGCCTGGCTGGACGAGGTTGCATCCTCTCGGCTTACGGGGACGTACGTCGCCCCTGCCGAGAGTCGCGGCACCCTCGAGGAGTTCTACGCGGAGTGGTCGAAGGACCAGCTCTGGACGCAGAACACCCGTCGCCTCGCCGACCGCGCAGTGGGGGAGTGCACCTTCCGGTCCGTGCCCTTCGGACGTCTGCGGCGTTCCCACGGGGAGGCGTACATCAAGCAGCTCGCGTCCAGGTTGGCGCCGACCACCGTGAAGACGCGTGCTGCCTACGTGCGCATCGCACTGCGCGCGGCCATCCTCGACCGTCGCCTGGCGAACGATCCCCTCGAGGGGGTGAAGCTGCCGGCGGTCCGGAAGAAGGAGCACGCCATGCGTGTGCCGAGCCCCGCAGAAGTGCAGTCCATTCGCGACGCGATCGAGCCGGCGCGGCAAGCACTCATCGACGTCATGGCGTACGCAGGGCTTCGTATCGGGGAAGCAGCGGGGCTACAGGTCGGCGACATCGACTTCCTTCGCCGGACGATCCATGTCGAGCGTCAGATTCAGAACGAGAAGCAGCGCCTTGTCGTCCTTCCGCCCAAGCACGGGTCCGAGCGCCTGATCCCGGTGCCGGACGAGCTTCTCAATCGACTTGCTCGGCACATCGAACATGTCGGTGTCCACGGAGATGAGGGGTGGCTGCTCGGTCGGCCACCGTCCCCGGCGGGGCTCCGACACAACTTCAACGACGCCTGCGACGTGGCGAAGGTCCACAACGTCACGCCCCATGACCTTCGACACCACTACGCGTCGGGCCTCATCCGCGGAGGACTCGACGCCGTGGCCGTCTCGAAGGCTCTTGGGCACTCGTCACCCGGCATCACCCTCGACGTCTACGCGCACCTCTGGCCGGACGCTGCGGACCGAACGCGTGCTGCCGCAACCGCCCTCATGAGTTCATGGAGCGATTCTGCGGACGATTTGCGGACTGCACTCCCAATTCGGCCCCGCGAGGCCCTCTAATTCGGCATCCTGTGGAGTACTGGAAGTACACGCACCTGACGATCGACGTGGTCGACGGTCGGGGAGGCGGGTTCTCGGTCGAGGTCCCGGAGGGTAAACGGTTCCTCACCCGGTCGCGGATGTTCGACGACGCCGAGCTCGCCGATCTCGGCCTGGTCCCGCGGGTGGCCCGGACGTAGGCTGACCGCACGCGTCGCGACGGAGCGGCGGGCGGGGTCGATCGGAGGACGCATGCGCGCACCCGGTCGGCTCCGCCCGCTCGTCGCCGCATCGTGGCAACGGTCCGCCCGGGTCGACCCCGACGCCGC
>Ga0265797_10001502_pt1 | contig 40919 bp, 24 predicted proteins | sample P2T30metagenome_FD_192433 | JGI IMG/M metagenome (GOLD analysis project Ga0265797, IMG submission 192433) | Plant litter microbial communities from East Loma Ridge, Irvine, California - P2 T30 | ecosystem: Environmental > Terrestrial > Plant litter > Unclassified | place: USA: California...
GATCTTGTGGGCATTGAATGTATGCACTGCGGGAACGCTTTTACGCGCTACCTTGCTGGCAAGGGGTCGACGTCCAAGCATGAGAACTTGCACATCAGAGAAAGTCTCCGAGTTGTAAAACCTACCGAAATGAGTAACGCGATGAATGTTCGGTGAATCATCTCAAGGGTGGTACACATACTGCTCCATACTTTCTCCGGGCATTTGTGGCGGTGTTGGTAGGTCTCTTGTCTCACTGTTCAGGATGTGATGTTGTGTAAAAATAAAGGAGTAAGATGTTACGACATGGTTTAGAGATTTTGCAAGACCGAATCGCTGCTGGGCCAATAACTTGGCATTGTGTTAAATTAGTACATGTACCCAATCAGTCAGTAAGTCAATCAATCAATCAATCAATCAATCCAAACAGTTTGGATTGTTTGGATTGGATTTGTTTGACAGCCGTGCTCAACTGTTTCGCGAGCATTAGGGTTATGTGCATGTGTGTGTAAGGGTTATCAGGGTTGAACAAGTGAATACATGTACGTACATGTATGTGTACATCCAGATGTACATATATTTCTGGTCCGAGATTTTTATGTATGTATAGATACACGTTCGCATAGACAAATGTAGTAATTCATGGTAATAACAGGTGAGTCGAAGTCACAAAGTACATGAATATGAAGCTGCCAATGTACAGACCACAAGGAGGGAACATGGGTTTAAACATGAAGGTAGATTCAAGGATTGGCCTGCTGGTATGCGCAAGCATGAATTGATTTCATTCTAAACCGCAAATTATGCGCACTACGATAGTAATATCTAATCGCAATTAACAAAGCATTCTATCGTATGACAACTGACCAACGCTTGACTTGCCATCTATCATGTGCGCCACAAACAACAAAATCTTTCCCTCACCCCGAACGCCCCGGAAAGCGCCAAGTAATGCTAGCGATCGCATTTTTGTTGAAGCGGATTGTAGCCGGCGTTTGGCAAGATAATGTGGCTGGCAGACCCTCTTTGCGGTGTGTGAAGGCCACCATTGATGGCGGGATTGGGTGGGGCCAGGCATATTTTGGTACGCTTCCAGTCGGGCACGCTGTGCAGACTGCACAGTGATTTGATTGAGCGGAGGATGGTCTGCCGGAGGTTTGACCAGGCGATCCTCTAAAAGAAGAAGAACAATAAATGCATACAGATACAGTCCATGGTTAGGATACCATACCACCAACGCCACGCTAGTTCGCAAAACCGCAACACAGAAATTGTTCTCGCAAGAACATTAGAAGCGCCTGCCTCTGAATCCTCGTCCCCTACCTCTACCTCGGAAACCACCTCTTCCTCCATTGTCTCCACCCCTCGAATTTCTCTCGAAGATTCTTTCGGACTCTTCATAGAATTCCTGCTCTCTCTGTTCCTGCTCCCTTGCCTCTTGTTCAATGTCCTGCTCCGTCCTTGGCAGCGGTTTCCGTGGGTGTAGGTCCTCATCCTTGATCCATCGGGCATGCGCGCCGTGCTCGCAGCTCACCACCTTGTCCTGTCCAGGTGGATGAGCGCGTCCATTTGGACAGAATCCGGCGACGTAGTATGGGCAAATCTTAGGATGTTTGACGTGTCGCATCGCGCAATGAGGTCCTAGTGGGCAGAAGCCGCGCGTGTAGTGTGGACATGCTGGTCTGCGAAGCTCGCTCGTTGGCGAGATGTGAAGGTAGGTGCAGTCGTCGCCTGACGAGCAGAGACCGAAGCGCGAAAACTCTTTGCATTCGCGCTCGTCGCGCAAGTTGAAGGTATGCGCAAACTCGCAGGCGTCGCCTTTCTTGCAGAGGCCGCGCTGGTAATGCTTGCAAATCAGATTGTTGATACCGCTGCGTTCTGAAGGAGGCGTGTAGTGTCTGTCATGGCATAGGACGCCTCGAGGGCAGTTTCCGGCTTTGTATTCGGCGCATATTGGTCTTGCGATCTTGGATGGTCGGCCGAGAGTTGGGTGTGAGCGCGCGAGATAGTTGGCGAATGTGAAGGCGGGTGTTGATAGTAGTTCGGGGTGTAGCACCTGGTCCGTTATGGGGACTTGTACCTCCGTAGAAGCCATGTTGGTGTATGTATGCAATTGTTGCTGGTGATGGATAGTTATTTAGAGGTCGGGATCAAGCTTCCGTGCAGCTGTCAAGCAGTCTACTGCCCCAGATGTGCTCTGCTGGTGGTCGATCCCAAGGGCAAAGAGTGGCTTGCAAGGGTTCTTGCTTTGCACGGCGCAAGGTACAAGAGAGTACTTTTGGTATGCCACTGGAGGTTGATTTGTTCGTGACACGTGCATTCGCGACTTTTTGTTCACTTCACCTGTATCGCGAGTAGTAGTGCACCGTGCGTCTCTCGTCTGTCACCACCAATAGCCGTTGCTCGGCACGGTCACCGCCACCGCTCTCTCCACATCATCCACCGTCGTGCTGTCAGCGAGCGACCTCTCCCCACGACGCCGCACGCTTCACTCCCAGCCTCTACATGTCAATACCGGACTTACCGCCAACACTACCTCTGCCCACTACTTCACCACACCGTCATTCGCTCCTGCCACTCTTCACATGAAGTGTGGCAGCAACCATAACCACGTCCGACGGCAGCCACCACAATAGCTCCCGCGCGCTTATGACCGCCTACGCTTAACCGGCCTCGCTCACGACCTTCTTACGACTTGACGCACCACGAGTAACATAATTATTTGACGACAAATCCACACGAAAAAATCAAAAAGAGTTTCACCATGGTCTCCGACGGGATATACGAGCTATGCCAGCCGGTGCTGGACGATGAAGACCTGGGTGACGAGGAGAAGACCGACAAGCTAGAAGACGTGCTGAGCAGCGCGCCCGCCTCACTGAAGGGCAAAGCGCTGGAGGATGCTGTATTGGGCGCGCTTTGGAGGTGGAAGGGTGCAAAGGAGAAGACGAATAGTCCCCAGGCTATGCGTGGCGCAAACATCATTCGCTCCCGTTCGCCTGCTCCCTGGCTACAGCGTAGTGGCACGCCCTCAAATGCTGGCTCGCCACGACCCAGGAACGCTACTCCTGGTCCGCCTCCTGGTCTTGGACCACAACCACCCGCGCTTGCTCGTACAATGAGCTCAACTGCTTCGCCTTTCACATCACCTAGGCCTTCACCTCGACTCCCGGTTTCTACGCCAGCCATCCCTCATTCACCCCGACTGAGCATATACCAATTCAGTGACTCTTCACCTACGACTGAGAACTATGGCGACTATGGAAGCGACAATGTTGATTGGTTGGTCAACGACGAAACGAGCAGCAATACTAGCTTCGGCGACATGGGTATGAGCTCGTCAGAGTACATGCAGCCATACACGACGGACATGAGCCCATACGATATGCTCCGCTCCATTCTACAGGACAATAGGAGCGACGAAGAACTAGAACGAATTTTGGAAGCAAATGGATACGATCTCAGTCAGACTATCAACTTCCTGATGGAGGCCCAAGATCCTACAGTCAACTCCGCTGCTATTGCTGCGCAGGATCAACAAAACCGCACCTATCTAATAGGCAAGAGCATGTCTCCATCTTCGCGCCCTATGACGCCGGTAGGCCAGCAGAAGTCGCCGATCGTCTGTCGCTACTGGCTTCAATCGGGTCACTGTGCTCGGGCTGATTGTCGCTTCGCTCACACGCTTGAGAACCACCTTTGCAAATTCTGGCTATCAGGAAACTGCCTTGCTGGCAACTTGTGTCAGTTTTCACACGACCCTTCAGCGATGATGCAGCAGTTGTCCCTTACCAATAGCAACAGCGAGGCTGGCACGCCCCAGCAGGTCCCGCCCAACCTTCAACTCCAGGACTATGATAGTTTCCCGTCTTTGCAGCCGCAGACTAGTAATCCCTACGAAGACACGGATCCTTTAATAGACCCTACGACCATTAGTTCCGTCCTGCTGCAGAACCAGCAGCAAGCCTTTGCCGCCGCGCCACCAGGCCTGTTCCCTAACTTTGTCCCGACTGGCCCTCGAAATGCCTCTCGTCCAGGATCTCGACCTGGAAGCAGACACACTTCCCGGGCGCCCACTCCAGGGTCTCAGCCAAACTTCAACGACGATGAAGCGTTTCCATCTCTCGGCTCTGCTGCCGCCAACCGACCAGGAAAGCGGCATCACGGCAAGCGGGGCGGTCATGGCCATCACAACGCTGCCAGTGTCGCCCCTCAGCCTGGTTCACTGGCCGATGTTGTTCGTATGAGCCCTTCACCAGCATCCTCTGGTCCGAAGGCTCGCGAGGCTATGCGCCGTGGACTTCAAAACAACCGCAGCTTCACTTCTACACGTGAAACTGGTAGCGCATCTCTAGCTATCCCTGCCCCGAAAGATGTTCCATGGCTCGAGACTGGCGAGAATGTGAATCGCGCGTACCTGAAAGCTCGCTCTGATGCTGTGCGCCACGGTGGTTTGAGGAACAAGTTTTTGCAGTCTGCTGCTCAAGCCTGGAACCGCAATGACGCTCGTGGCGCCAAGGCTCTCTCGCTACGTGGTCAAAACGAGAACGCCTTGATGCGCGAAGCCCACCGCGAAGCAGCCCGCGTCTTGTATGAGGAACGCAATAAGCAGTTCACTGACGGTCGTCAAAAAGAGCTTTATGTTGACCTGCATGGCCTTCACGCCGAAGAGGCTGTCTCATACCTCTCTGACTGCCTCCTCGAGCACAAGTCATCATCGCGCCCTATTTACGCCATCACAGGCACCGGTCATCACAGCAAGAACGGTAAAGACAAGGTTGGCAAAGCTGTGCGCCAGTATCTTACTGAGTGGCGCTACGCTTTCCGCGAGTTCTCTGTCCCTGGTGACCGCAACAACGTTGGCGGAATTTTGGGCGTGGATCCGAGCAGCTACGACAAGGAGCTGGCGAAGAAGGGCGGACCGGCTATTCTTGGCGGTGGTGATGGTGACAGTGGCATTGACTTGACGGAGGGCAAAAGGGAAGACACCAAGGTGCTGTTGGCGAGGGAAGATCCGAGGAAGGCTGTTAGGACTGAGGCTGAGGACGAGGTCTTGGAGGGAGGCGGCTTTTAGTGATGATTAGATGTGAAAACTGAAATGAAATGAGATGTTCAACACTGGTCCAGCTCTTGGATGATTTGCCCTTGTGATGTTACTGATGCGAACAGCACATGAGGTATGATTTCATGACTTTTGCTCCAGCGTATGTTGGTGCTTGCACCGAAAGTCGGTCCTGCCAATCTTTCCACTCGACGCCTGCCTAAAAGTTCGAGGATTGAATCCAGACGCTCACTCAGAACCTCAATCTACACGCGTCGCACAATTCACCCTTTCACCTCACAACAAACCAGGGCACCACAAAGCCAAAATGGCATTGCTGACAGCTTATGCTAAACTTCAGCTCGACCCGGACAACCATCAACGCATGGCTACATTCGAAGCGCTCTGCTGGCACCACATTTTCAACCACGGATCCCGCGACTGGGTCATTGGGTGTCGGAATGGCTTCATCAAACTCCAACTCTGGACCAGCAAGACTTCCAACTCACAAGGCTTCAAAAGCTTTGACAACACGCTCAACAAGATCGTCTTCAAATTCGTGCATGCCTATGCCGCCGTGGTATGGCCGACTGACGATACGAAACGGTCACACCTTGCGCTTGTCAACGAAGAATATCACGGGACGGAACTGAAGGCGTTGCAGTGGCAATTGGGTGTTAGTCAGGCGACCAAGCGAAGATTCAAAGAGACTCAAGACTTGGACCTCACTGCGCAAGATGCCATGGTCGAGTCCAAGATAGGCCAAAGGGTGCGCGTGTATCTGATGAGCTTGCTACTGTCCAGGCAACCCATCCCGGACAAGCAACCCGCAGCTGCTGGAGAACTTTTGCAGATGTTCCTAAGTCCGCCGACCTGCAAGCGTGCGCACAGCAGACGCGCATCTGCCACCACCACTGGAACCTTGCCCCTTTCCGGACTTCAAGATTCGTCAAAGCGAAGTAAGAAAGAGCGAACGCCATCTCAAGAAAAGCCATCGCAATCACAACACAGAAATGCTACTCATGAGCGTAGCACCGGGCTTGTGCGCCTTCGTTTCACCTTCAGCGGAGCAAAACGGCTTCACATCATACTCTTACGCCCTTCTCAGCCAGCAGCAGATCCCATGGAGAGTTCAGATGCACTCAGCAAAATCGCAAAGTTTGTCAGCATATCCTCGGGTACGGAAAATATTGAACGCAACACTGCTACCAATGCATACCAATGCTGGCTTCGAAATTGCGGCGAGGTCTTTCTCACCACACAGGAGGTCGTGCTACATGTCAAGCAAAAGCACATGATCGAATACCGAGAACTCACGAATGTTCCGACTGTTCCGGTCGCTGTCATGTACAGCACATCACAGCACCTGCCAACGGTGCCAGACTCTACACGGCAAGTTAATTATGCCGACGTCGAGAGCCCGGAAGCCAGAGAAGCTCCAGAGCAGGACTCAGCTATCGGTGCAAATGTGCTGCTGCAGAGCTTGCAGGATGCTCAGAAGGCTGGCTTTACTTTCGATGATGAGTATGTCGCCATGATTCACCGCTATGCACGTGGGTAGTCACTATTTAGCGACAGCGAAAGCGCCACTGCTAGGAGCAGTGTCTGATCACACGGACGCGACAGGTAGTCCGACTTACGCGACACTAAGGTATCAGCTTGCAAGAGTGCAGGATGCACAAGGATTGACTGGGCGACTGAAGTATGGTCGCAAGGCTGAAACTTAACGAGACTGTAATGGGAAAAGAGGGTCTAAATAGGCATAGAGCATTCGGTTCGAGATCAGTAATGTGCAAAGGTCTCAAAATGCAGATACGGCGAAGCTGGACAGCCTGATTTTCTTCTCAAGGCTTGGGTACGGTGGTAATGTGAGAATGGGCTCGAGGTTTCTACTATAGCTTTCTTTTCTCTCGAGACGTAATGTGCAGCGTATGGCAAAATCGCATTCATACCAGTAGCCAGAACATTACGTTATGACTTGCTGCTGCACATGTTGGCTTGGTAATGTTTTACATTGCGAACCTTACCTTCGACGTTTAACCCTACCGACAGACTATGATGTACTTCTGAAATCTTTTGTTGCAGGCGCAGATTATTCAGCACATCTCCAAGAAAATCATTTTCATTAAATTATCATCACACCTCTCTCATCACACTCCTCATTCCCATTTAACAAACAGTCCTATGCACACCATGCGACATGGGCCTCTTGTGCTTGTGCGTCTCGTGTGACTTGGCGCCCAAGCTTCCCTGGGTGCCCTCGGTGGAGTTCTTGTTCTGGAACGGCTGCCAGACCTTCAGGTCGATCTCGTCGCTGTTCATGATGTTCTCGGTCACGGAGAAGATGTCCGAGATCAGACGGTCGAGCAGGTCCATCGACATGGTCTCGCGGACGACGACGCGCAGGATTTCGGTTCCGTCTTCTTTGGGTGGGAGGGGGTAGTCTGCAGGGATGAAAGATTAGTTATCGTTCTGTGTGATTGATGCTTGCAGTTTGACAGGATCCAACTTACTCGGAATAATGTACTGCTTCGCGCGCAGCAAGTTCGAGATGCTGACTTGCTTGACGTGCGGGTACTTCTGCTTGAAATCGTCGGTGAGGGTGAAGGCTACGACGGGCAGGCCGGCGTTGTAGTCTGCGCTGGTCTCGCCCTCTTTGCCCTCGTACGTCTCGTCTTTCTTGTACTCGAGCTGGCCCTTGGGTCGGTGGATGTCGCTCACGCAGCGGTACCAGCCGGTAGACTCAAGAGCTTTTGACAGGAGGCGGGCGTTCGCCATGGCGTTCTCCATGATGCCGCGGTAGCCTTCGAAGCCGAGGTGGATGAGGTTGTAATATTGAGCAATCACTTGAGCGCCGGGGCGGGAGAAGTTGAGGGTGAAGGACTCTTCGGTACCGCCTGTGGAATGAAGAGGACTAATTAGCAAAGGGTTGCTTGTGAATCAGGTTGGTCCACAACGTACCGAGATAGTGGAGCTCGAAGACAAGGTGCTTAGGAAGGTAGCTCTCGTCACGCCAGATGATCCATCCTACACCAGCGTAAACCAGGCCGAACTATTGGATTTGGTCAGTACGAATTCTGTTTACTCTGAAAGCAAATAGCAACGTAGAGCATTTGGAAATTTACCTTGTGCCCACTGGTGTTGATTGATTTCACTCTAGGAAGCTCAAAGTTCCACTTGTGCCCGCCAGCCTGCGCATGTGTGAATGGGGCAATGAAGCCTCCGGATGCAGCATCAACGTGGATCGGGATGTCAACGCCAGTCTTCTTCTCGTATTCATCAAGAATGTCGTTGATCTCCCATACGGGCTCGTAGTGGCCAGTGTATGTGCTTCCAAGGATAACAAAGACACCAATGGTGTTCTCATCGATGTTCTCCTTGACCAGCGCCGGATCAAGTCGATATGAGCTCTTCTCCGACACGGGCAAGATACGAGCCTCGACTTCGAAGTAGCGTGCGAACTTCTCGAGAGCGACTTGTGCGTTTGCACCCATGATGATGTTGGGCTTGGAAGTGTCCTTGCCCTCGGCAGTGCGCTTCTCTTGCCACCTGCGCTTCATGGCGAGACCACCGAGGTGAATGGCTTCACTGCTGCCAGTCGTGGCGGAGCCAATTGCCTTCTCGCCCTTCTGTACACCCCAGAGGTGGGCAATGATGCTGATACACCTCGCGTGCATGTCCATCATGGCTGGGTACTCATCGGCATCTGAGAGGTTCTTGCTCAGGTTCTCGACCATGAGTGCTTCGGCCTCACGCTCCATGTAGGTTCCCACGAAAGATGCAAGGTTGAGGTTGGGCCTGCCATCGAGGTCAAGCTCGTCTTTCAGCATTGCATGTACGGCATCGCCAGGAGCTCCCTGCTGAGGAATCTTGAACTTGGAGAGCTCGGTTTGAGCATTGTAGCGACTGCTGTAGGGAGTGAGGTGGGAGACGGCACTGCGCGAGTGGGCACGGTGTGATTGGTGAGGGTGGTCGTGTAATTTAGCAATGAGCTCGTCGGGGTCGACGTGTCTGGCGAGTCCTGCCATGTCTGATTTGTTTTGGGTAGGGCAAGAAGATTTGAGGGCACAAAAGCTTGGTGATGCTTAAGTCAATGGGTTGAAAGTGGATCGCGAAAGTGTTTAGAAAAGTCTTGGGAAGTGAAAGAGGGCAACATGATACTTATGTGGCATGTCATTGAGATCATGCTTGTTTTTGGAGCTCTATTACAGCTCGCACAGCTACCATGTGCTGCGTCCACGTATTCCACGCCTCAATGGTAGCCATTGGGTCCAAAGATTCAGTCTGACGTAAAGAGATGACGAAGACAAGGCAGGTTAGTGGTAAACACCAGAGACGGGAGATGCGCAACCCATGCAAGGTCAAAGCATAAATACCGCATCATCCGTGAATGTAACAACAAACACGTGTATGACGGGGTGGAACAGGAGAATGCCGTGGACTTCCGAGGTGGCTTGTGATTTGTTGCACGTCCGCCATTTCAGCAGGGTGGCTGTGAGTATTTGTGTTCGCTCGGTTCGCTACCCAGTCTGCCTTGGAGGTAGAACGAATGGACCAAAACGAGATTGATGTTACCTGATGCTGTCAACAGCCTCAAAGGATGCCGCATGCAACTTCGTCGGCATCGACATTTTGCTGCCGTCATGTTTATTAGGCACTCTTGCCTGTGCACCAAGTGGGGGCGTCATAAGTCTGACATCAATCTTTACTTCGTTACCTCGGTATGCACACTCTAGTTCAATGTCTGCACCGTACTGAAGATGATATCCGTTTGCCTTCAGGATATCGTGCTCACAGCTGAATCCATTATGGCATACAAGAAGACCAATGGATACATGTAGCTCTAATAGACGGGCTCCAAAGGAGAAGACACCTCTGACGGATGTAAACATATGAACGCGGGCCGGACACCGAAGGAGCTTCCCCCGCACATTTTATTGTGGGCCGTTTGCCACGCTTAGAAAGATGCGAGCTCGTGCGCGATGAACTCAAGTGGTCCAAACACGAAGGAGGTGGAAGACAATTCGATTGTTATCAGGAACGTTGTCTTCGAGCAGCTCTTCTAGTATCCACAATGTAGATACATCGTCGAACGCAGCGGTGGTGGAAGCATCGCATGCAATGGCACCACAGCTTATGTACAGCTCGCAGCTCGCACCGAGGACTCGCGTTCGCAAAGGCGTCGTCATCGATCGCGACACTGACGGGAGGAGGAGCAGAATGGCGTGCACATCATCCTAGGCATCAATATAATCTTCGCCATGATCGCCCTCTTCTCACCTCTGCTTCACCTCTCCATCTCCATCACCAATCATGAAGTTCTCTAACGTTTTGCCATTCGTGGCAGCAGGCTCTGCCTTTGTCTTGCCTTCCGAGCAAGTCTTCCAGGAGCTTTCCATCGAGCAGAACCACCGTAGTGGCAACGCCTTGTACGATGAGGCTATCTCCACCAAGGATGAACTTCTTTCCAGCTTCAAGAAGCACTATGATGAAGTGACCGAGACTTCCAAGAATGCTTGGGATGAAGTTGCCGAGCAGTCCAAGAGCACTCTCGATGCCGCCTTCGCTAAGGCTGATGACTTCAGCAACAAGATCAAGCACTCTGCTTTCGATGCTGAGTCCTGGCTCGAGTCGGAGCTGCAATCTTTCGACGAGACCTTTGATGACCCTCACCACGGCCCGCCGCACGACGGACCTCACCACCCGCCACACGATGGCCCACCTCATCACGGTGGTCCTCACCACCCGCCGCACCACGGCCCCCCGAACCACACCGTGTATGAGTTGATTGCCAACAGCAAGTACACCACAAAGTTCGCCAAGCTTCTCAACGACCACCCCGATCTCGTCAAGAAGCTCAACAGCACCAAGGCCAACTACACCGTCTTTGCCCCGACGGACAAGGCTTTCGAGAAGATCCCTGAGCACCATCACAAGCCCAGCAAGGAGTTCCTCGAGGCTCTCCTGTCATACCACGTTGTCGAGGACTTCTACCCGGCCAAGCGTGTGCTCTTCACCCACACTGTACCCACTCTCCTCACGGGTGACCATCTCGCCGGCGAGCCCAAGCCTCAGCGCCTTTCTTTCAACATCGGCCTGAGAGGCTTGACCGTCAACTTCTACTCCCGCATTATCGCCATCAACATCTTTGGTACCAACGGTGTCATTCACGGCGTTGACTCTATCATCCTGCCGCCACCGAACGTTGCCACCATTATCGACCTTCTTCCTGGCGAGTTCTCTACCCTCGAACTCGGTCTCGGCAAGACTGGTCTCTTCGATGTCATAAACACTACAGATCATAAGGGCGGCACTCTCTTCGCTCCGTCCAACTTCGCTTTCCAGAAGCTTGGCCCTCGCATCAACGCCTTCCTCTTCAGCAAGTACGGTCAAAAGTATCTCAAGGCCCTGCTTGAGTACCACCTTGTTCCCGACAACACCCTTTACTCGGACGCCTACTACAGCTCCGAGAGCAAGAGCCAGGAAGGTGTGCCCAAGGGATACTTCCACGTCGACCTTCCCACTCTGCTTGAGCACCGTAGTCTCAGCGTTGACATCGCCCGCTATGGTGGCTTCATCAGCATTAAGATTAACGGATTCGGCCGGGTATCTGTCCAGGACGGCATTGCACAGGATGGTGTCATCCAGGTCGTCAGCGATGTGCTCATCCCGCCGAAGCAGGTCCCTGGTGGCCCTGGTGCCCAGTGGATGGGTGAGGAGCTGGAGGTCGAGGACCTCATGGAGAGGCTTGAGCCTTACGTTGCCAAGGGCGATCTCTAGATACGCTACGATATGGGAATGATGATTTGAAATGGATGGAGGAATTGGAAAGAGAAGAAATTATTTATGATTCAGTAATACTGTACAGTATGTGCCAGAAGGCGCCAGGCCTCATTGTTCTTCCTTACTAATCTTGGAATGATCTTGGTACGTGTGCGTTGCCCGATTACGCTTTTCACGTGTCGCTTTCACTCTTGTCTTTCTTAGGTTAGCCTTGTCGATCCGGTCTTCTCACTTCACTTCGCTCTTCGCTCCACTCGACCTTTTCACTTCACTCGGTCTCTACGTTAGTCAGTCATTCACTTAGTCACACATCTCCGGTCATTGCGCGCCAGTCCTTTCACATGCCAGCCTCAGTTGTCCTAGCTTGATCGGTCATTTTAGACCAATTTACGCTATCCCAAATTAGCACGTGTATTATCACTACTACGAACCTGTTCAAATTACACAGTCAAAGCTGCACATTACTGCTGTCGTCGCTCGTGTATAAGAGACTTGCTCTCGCACCGACAGAATTTACCCTCTTACTACAAAACCCTCTTACTACAACGAACAACCCGCTCCCCCAACCAACTCTGTACCTCCGCCACAAGCAGAATACAACATCGACACTCACCCTTTACTACCACTTACCTATTCCACTTAAGTATTGGCTTAGAACAACTGTCTACTTTTTCTAAATTGAATACTAATAACATCCTATCTTAATAGGGTAACGAGAGCACAACTGCGACGCTAAGGTAGGGAACAATTACGATATTGAGACGGACCACGGCAGCCTTCCTTTCACTACCTGGATTGGTACGGCTTCCTAGATCCTCCGCTCGTGATAGTTCCTGACTGGCATTTTTTAGGACATCAACCCTCGCCCACCCCAATACACGGACCATCATCTTCCAAAATCTGCACTGCTCAAGCAACCAGGTGCTCACATAGCTGCAGTCTGAAGGCATTCGCAAGGACCTTCTCAGCTCACACAAATTAAGTCCTCATATCTTCACAACCAAACATGTCTTCCGCTTCGTACAGCGACTTAAAGGACTCCGACAAGCAGCGTCTGGCTGCCGCATATGTCAACATCAAAGACCAGAAGTCTGCTATGACTAGAGTATACCCTCAGCTCACTCGATGACACCCTAACTCTGCGCACCGCTGACCATTTGCCAAAAGGTGGACTGGGAGAAAGCAACCCTTGACTTCAATCCTGCCGGCAGCATCAGTGGCATCTCCTTCAAGACTTCAATTTCCAGGATGAAGCGCGATTACTCCAGGCTCAGTCCGTCTGACAAGAGCCGTATGGCAGCCTGTGTCATCAACATCAAGGAAGCTGACCTCAAGCCGATCATGACCAGCGTGCGTGTTTATCCCTCTCCTTCGAGCAGCTTTTCTTCACTTTCCGCGAGATGATGACGCTGACATTTTTGCTTCAGATTGACTGGGCCAAGGCCGCCACAGACTTCCAGCCATCAGGAAAGATCACCGCCGCCTCGTTCAGGACCAGCATTCAGCGTATTCTCAACCCCAAGGAGAAACCCACCGGAGGCAGCGCCACAAAGATTACGGGCAAAAAGAGAAAGGCTCCTACCGCTGCTGCTCGCTCTTCCTCTTCGTCTCCGAGCGAGAGCACCCCCAGCCGCAAGAAGAAGACAAAGGCCACTCAGACTCTCGAGGAAGACGATAATGCCATCCCAACCACGGAAGAACACCAGGTGGCCACCGGGCAGGATCAGGATCTGCCGCAGTCGGCCATGGGCTCGAGGGAGTCCTCGAAGTACATGACCCCGCCGATCAAGCCGGAGCACATCGACGACGACAATGCTTACGGCGGCGAGGAGGAGTCGTTGGACAACCCCCGGTTCTTCATCTAATAGCTTTCGCAAGCTGAGAACGCTTGACATCGGCTCTCGGTTGTCTGGGAAGCGGTCAACGGGTCCCTCGGTCGGCAATGTTTTGGGAGAACACTCATTCCTTGGAGGTTTGGAGAGCACCTCGTCATCCTGATCTCACTCCTTGCCATGATTCCGGGTCGAAGTGTATGTCCTCAGAACCGAGGCTCTGGAAAGGAGCTGTGGAGCTGAGGGCTCCTGCATCAATCACTTTGACCCATCTCTAGGCACGATGTGTCAGAACGGTGCAATGTTGATTGTGCTACAGAGAAATTCTCGATACGGACTATGGAGTGTCTTTTCTTTTCTTTTCTTTTGTGCGAGGCATGCGTCACGGAAACGACTGGCGATGGACATCTTGGGCCAAATGGAGGACTTGAGGGCTTCTCAACGGCATGCCCAGTTGAAGCTGATGTTTGTATTAATATGATGAACAACAATGGCAATGCGAACAAAACTGAAAAGCGAAGCTGTCGTGAAACGTTGATTGATATTATTACCATCCTATCCCTGCGTCCTCACTTCTTCAGCAACAGCATGACACAGCTCGACAGCAACGCCAGCCCCAGAAAGCACATCGATCCACATGCGTTGCGTATCGCTCAAGCGATCGTTCTCGCTCTTCACTTCGGCAAACATGACTTGCCCGCCTGCCTTGACACCATTCTTTGCAGGCCCTGCCTTGCTATCCTCAAGATGCTCGTCCGCTTCATCAGTCTTCCACAAAAACAGATCCGGTACGCCGCCACCGCGCTGCCCATACTCCTGCGCGAAAACCTTCATTACTGTACTAAGCGCACTCGGCGGAAACGCGCGACAGATCTCTTGCAAATCCGTGAGCTCGTACGTCCAGTCCAGACCGACCACACAAGTCCGCTTCTCGCTGTGCTCTTCCCACACTCGTGTGAGAATCGCTTCCGCGTCGCCGTTGCTGATCTCATTAGACCTGGCGTTGACCTCGCTCATACGAGACGGGTAGAAAGCGTCCGTGTGCAAGTCCAGTGGACACGTCTGGAATTCAGTCTGAAAGACGTTGGGGATGTAGACGAACAGCACGTCGTAGAAGAGGTACGAGAACAGTGTGCGCAGCACTCGGCCTTCGCTGTGGTAGCCTTTCCAGCCTAGCGCGCGGTACGAAGACAGACACATGGCTTCGACGCTGCATTCGCCTTCGACGTTGGTTTCCTCGCCGGTCTCCGGGTCCGTAGTGGCGTGCAGCTCGGGATCTAGCCAAATTGTTTTCGAGCCGCGGAAGGACGGTTTACCTTGTTCGCTGCTGCGACGAGAAGAAGCTGGACGCTCGATGCGGATGCCGGTGAAGGTTCTCTCCAACGGTTTCGTTAATCGTACATGTCCAAAGTCGTGCTGGAGACGTTTAGGCACTTTCAACGATTTTTCCAATTTAACTGTGCGCTTTTGTAGATCGTGGTGATAGATGAGATGGGTGAGTTGATCCTCCAGTCCGGTCTCGCAGGTCTGTAGGGCCATACGCTTCCAGTGTTTCTTCTTGCTTTCCACGTCCTTGTACATGGCTGGAGATGGCAGGTGCAGGTGCATGTAGTGTTCTTCGAGAAGAGCTTTACGCTGGTACCAGTCGCCACGACGCGAGGTATGGAACAGTCGCTGCTGAAGGAGTTCGCAGAGCACCTCGTGCTCTCGCTTGTGGTCTTTGAACTTGCCGAGCACATATGCAGCTTTGTGTATGATACGCGTGTAAACCCAAGCTGGGGAGAAGCGACGCAGATAGGCGCCTTCTCCCGTGAAATAAATGCTATCCTCCTTCCGCTGCTCGTCTTCAAGCAAGACACGCCACCGGGGGTGCACCTCTTCGAAGATCTCTAAGATGACTTGCAGGGTATCGTTTGTAGGCGTGCCATTGAACTCGAGTATATTATCGACACGGAACTGTGTCCGTATGGATGCCTCGAATTCTAACAGCAGGGAATGAGAAGCAAAGATATTCCCACTCCTGCTCACAATGTATTCTGGGAAGTTCCATCTGGCGATACGTGCAAGAATGATGGTTGTGAGTGATTTCTCGGTCCATTCGGTACTGCGGTAAAAGACGAGGTGCACGCGCTCAAAAAGCTTTAGAATCGGCAAAGAGAGTCGAATGCAAGGTCCAGTCTCTGCCATAATTCGGTCCACAAAGTGTGCATCTCGATTCTCGCCCCTGCTGGGTGTCACGTCTCTGCTGCCATCTTCTTCCAGGCCCGATCCTGTGGACGTCGCACTTTCCTCGGTCTCTGATCGCTTCAAACCGCCGAAACCCAAGCCTGTCTGCTTGCCGCTTGTCCTCCTGAAAGCACGAAGAAGATCTTTTTTGTTCTTCCCTTGCACCCTAGCATCTTTGGCAATGGCTTTCAGCTCGTCCAATAACAGCAGAGAGGAAGCTTCCTCGAGATCCTTGATGCAATCTTCCGAGCGATCTGCAAAAGAAAACTGCTCTCCTAAGAATGTATCGTCTGGCGGATCCAACTCGCCGGCGTTATCCTGCGCAATTGTCGAGGTGCTCGGAGATTCTCTCGACATTTGCAGATCGATCACCGCCTGCGGCAAGTCCGCGATATCACTGTGATAGCCCAACCGATTGATGCGATGCCAACTAGAAGTCTTGCGCAGAAACAAGCGGACGTAGAGGTACTGTGCTTCGTAGCTGAAGTCTCGCCATTGCTGGAAGACAGCATGCTCCGCTTCATCAAACAGATGACTTTCATCGTCCAAGACTGTCTCGAGAGCCAGATTGAACGCATCCACGTATATCGAGCTTTTTCCTCGCTCCCATTTCGATTCTGCTAGACGTCCTGCCAATCCCAATTCTCCAGCTGCGCGCGAAGCCTCGTATGCCTCGATGGCTTCTTTGTCGGACTGGACGGACGGTAATGCGGTCTCGAGATCGGTACGTTTGTCGCTGGTGGACTCCTCGGTGTGGACGGCTTCATCATCGCTATCGGCGTCAGAGTCTGGAATCTCATGTTTACGCGACTTCTTTGGTGATTTCTTCGGGCTCTCTTTCTTGGTCACGAAGTCCGTAATGTCACGCTTGATGCGCTTGGGAGGTGGCGTTGCAAAGTCATCGTCGCCGTCATCGTCGTATTTGGTGGACTTCGGATGCGGTATTCGCGTGCCAACCATGACATTGTGTTTGGATGGACTGCTCTCCTGCAGCACCATCTTCGCCGCGCGATTAGGCTTCGAGGTGGTCACGAAAGCACGTGAACGAATCGAAGTGCCAGGCAACCTCGACGCATGACGTAGTCGAGCATGTGAACCGAATCCCAGGGTCTTGGTTCTCCACCACGAAGGTTGACTTGACTGCAAGCCCCACCAACATCGAGCATGCGAAGCGCCTTATCGTGCATAATCACTACACTTAACCTGAGCATCACCCACAATGAAACCTTTCAGAGCTATTCTCGCCTCTAGTCTGATCGTCACCAGCAGCGCCCTCCTTGTCCTACCCTTGCAGTTCAAGCCCACACCCGCCCGCCTCGCAAACGACCGACAAGAAGCAATCATGAATCCAGGCATCCAACTACCAACAAAAGAAGGACAAGACGGACCGCCATCCAGCGGCCCTCCCAACGGCGATGTAATCCTCTCCGACGTGATCGGCTCCCAGCGAAGCATCAACGTCTTCGCCGGCTTCACCCGCGACATCTCCTCTGTCTCCTCGCGCCTCGATTCCGCTGGCCTCAACACAACCGTCCTCGCTCCCACCAACAGTGCGCTCTCCGCTCTGCCACGGAAGCCCTGGGAAGACCCCGAGGATTATGCCAAGCTCGGCGCTGAGGCATATTCGGGCAAGGACGGCGAAGACCGCGCGCACAGGAACCTGAGGCGATTCACAGAAGCGCACGTCGTGTTTGCCAGTCCTTGGAAGGAGGGTGAGAAGGCCGAGAGGATGGGCGGTGGAGAGCTGTGGTGGGAAAGCAAGGACGGCAAGACCCTGATACAGCCTGGCAACGTAGAGGTCGAGCGCGTCGCTAGCAAGGTCGCGAACGGCGAGGTCTGGGTGCTGAAGGACGTGCTGAACTACGCTTCCTGATGAGTGACAGTAATATACCTTATGCTTATGATTTCCTTTGGTTTTGGGAGGCGTTTGGATGGGCTTGGCACTTGTAGATGAGACCAGCGGCACAACAGACAGCACATCAGGGTATACGACGAGCTGTGGGTTCACTCCCTTGGTATGAACAACATAAAATTATTTACAACTATCTATCATGTTTCACGCTATGCATCAATGCAAGTGTTCTCTCGAAGACGAGTAATGGATCCAGCACTTGGATCCCTCATCGGTGGTCTGATGCATCTCGCTGATACTATCCGCGAAAGTTGCATGTGTGCAAATATGCTCCATTTACACAGCAAGCACAGAAGCGTTCTCAGGCACGGTCGCCGGTCCCATTTCCCGAGCAGCGTCTGTTGGTGTTTCCAGTTCCGCAGCTTCTGCATTTCGTTTCTGTCCAGCGAACGATGCCTTTTCTTTGCTCTCCTCGGGCTTAGCAGCTCCATTTGTTTGCTCTGCAAGTTTTGCTGACTCTTTGTTGAGCTTCTTCCTCTCCGCTTTGGTAAGCTTGGGTTTTTCGAACACTCCAATCTCGAGGACCTTGTCTGTCTTGGTGGCCAGTTCCACATACTCGGGTTCGCTGTCATAACCCAGCGACTTGACCAATTCGCTGTAGCCCTTTGCTCGAGTCATCAGTTTGTATGCTGGTGCCTTGCCAGGAACCATTTGGCCCAGGAGATACTTCGTGTTTCCCCAGCGGTTCTCGACTTCCATGCAGATCTTGACATACTCCTTTACTGCCTCTTCCCAGGACGCTATACCACCATCTGCTTGCGCGCGGAAGCATGACGGGTTGGTTTCGGCAGCTGTGGCGATCATGGCGCCATCTGCGCCGAACTCCTCCATAAGCTTGATTGCTTCCTCGCGAGAAGTCACATCACCGTTCATGACACAAGCAACTCCGGCCTCGTGACATGTTTCCACAACCATCTTCAGCTGGTCTCTGATTGCCCGCTCCCGCGGTCGCATGGGTGTCGTGCGGCAGTGAAGGGTGAGTGCATGGATACCAGTTGTGCATAGCTGCTGAACAAGCGCTTTGGTCTCCTCAGGCGTATCCAGTAGGCGAATCTTCACGCTGATACCGATCTCATTGGGCTCGCCGACTTCTTTAACCAAGGCGCGCAAGATGGAGCACAGTTTCTTTGGGGTCTTGAGAAGTGCTGCGCCCATGCCGCCGGTTGTACTGAAAGGTTTTGGGCATCCTGCGTTGACGTCGATGCCAGCAACATCCGGTGCGACCAGGCTTGCAGCCGCCACGGCGGTTTCTGGGTTTGCTGTGCCAATTTGGTAGATGTGGCGTTTGCCCTCGCGTTCGGGGTGTAGTCGGTATATGACGCTTTCCCTTTGCTCGGGATTCAGCAGAGGGTTTTTGAGTCCGTTTGACGAAAGTCGCGAGAAATCGACGGTTCTGGTGTGCTCGTTGAAAATCCTGGTGGTGCCAATCATGGCCTTGTCGATGGTTTCTGGGCCCCAAACGAGGTCGGCGCCGTACTTGAGTGCTATGAGACGTGATGGACACTCTCCCGATCGCACCATCGGCGCGAGCACGATCTTTCCGCGGTAATCGACGCCATTCTTGGGAATGGGAACTTGCTTTGTGATAGAGCCCATGATCCTCCTAAGCATAACAGGGGTGGTGTGGGTCTTTGGTCACGGGATACAAAAGAGAGGTCTTGTGCAGCGCAGATAAATCCGAGCCAAGTATTGCGATGATGACGAGCTGTACGACCAATCTTAGATGAAATAAGTTAACACACGTGATAATTGCAGGCGTCGGAGAAGATTCGTCGTTACAGTTTCTGAGTTTCGAAATTAAGCTATCACGCTAGTGGGTATTGCCGTTGCGTCAGGGACTGGCTGCAGCTTTGGCTTGCATTTGCACCTTGCACGACAAGACGAGGCTGGATAACAGAGAAAATCACGGCTTATGTCCATGTATCAGTATAGCCAGTTCCATGACATGTCTATCACATAAGGTGTACTTGAGCATTACTAGTGTTCTCAGATGAACTCTCAGTGCAATATTGGCGCACCGTACGGCGTACAGTGATGTATCTGCAGTTAACAAGTGGCTCCATCCGCCTCCAGAGTCCAGACGTCGACGTGTCGTCGACATGTGCGATTGTTCAGTGCTGTCCAGGCTGGTCGGGGCTGCTCTTCGGAACGGTATCAACTACGCTACCCGTGCCTTGATAGAAGTCACTCGATGTTTGAAGCGATCGGCTTCCGCTTGCCCTAAAGGATAATCAAGATAGATCCATCCATTTCCGGCGGCTTTTGCTTCGGTACAAAGCGATGCCCGCGGTGTCGTCGCTCGTGCAGTCCCGGACGTCGCGGCGTATCTACCTAAGGATTCCTGCCAGACAGCCGTCTACAAATGACAACTGACACACAAAGCTGGAAGTCGGCGGACAAGGGACTTGACTCGTCACATATCGAGGTATTTCGAGAGTCTCGAATCTGGCAAATCAGACCCCCGAATAGTGAAAGCTCTCGTAGGCAATATTTGCTTGTTGTTCGCTGCCGTGAGCCTGAGCATCCGCCAAGACGTGCGCAGGCGAGGCGTTGTCTTTGTCTCTCGACTCGTCGGCGCCCCAGTAGTGTAGAGTTTTGGTCATCATAACCTGCGGCCTGTGCACACCTGCACCGGCCCGCCCTTGAGTTGCTCTGTATCTCCCAATACTAGTCGTCTGAGCCTCGTGTGTCTTTGACTTCTCCCTCTTTACCACCACATCGCACTGCTGCTGCTTGCTGATCCAACCGTCGCGTGCACACCTCTGCTGTCACTCACCCCCGCACATCTTTGTTTCCTCGTACACATATGATATGTGTTCACACTAACTTTACTGCCGCGTTCAGCGATCTGCCGCGACTTTCTACTCGCCTTCTCTCGAACCAACGATCCAGCACGCTTTCCAGCGTCGTCTGTCCCGCGTGATTTTGCGCTGCCACCACACCGACAAACGACATATCTGCTATACACGTCGACGCATCCGCGTGCGCCATCCGGCAATTGATGCAGCTTGACTTTTGCATTTGATCAAAATGGCCGGATCTGCCTCTGGTGATGGTTCCGCGATCAAACCGCTCGCTACCGATGCATCTGCCGCCGCGAAGGGCGACGACTCAACTTCACCATCAACTCCGCAGTCGAATGCAGCCTTCTCGTCGTTTCAAGCCATCAATCGGGTGAATGGTGGCCACAGCGAAAGTGGTCGCCAATCTCGCGATGTGAGTGCCCGCGGGACGCCCCAGGCTGACGCGCCTGAGCCAAACCTGAAGTCTTCGGAGGCGACTTCCTCCAACGTGACCAAGGCATCAGCACAACTCGAATCCGCCGGTACATACGGCACACGCTCACGACGGGGTGGCAAAGAACGCCTCAACTACGCAGAAGACCAGGACGCAGATTTCGATTTCACTTCTGCGGCCACGACCACGTCTTACAAAAAGGGCGCATCTGCTGCTGCTGCCAACGCGCAGAGCACTCCGGATTCGAAGCGTGCGAAGGAGTCTGCGCAGCCTGTGACCACCAATGGCACCCATTCCAGTGCAAATAACCAGACCAACGCCAAGGATCCCGCGCCTGGCGCCACCTCGACCGCGACGAACCCGAAGAAGCGGAAAGCCGCTGGCACGGCTACACCAACCAATCTTGCCTCTACACCGCCGGTGAGCGCCGCGCTCGCTGCGGCAAACATGCGCAAACAGCTGCCATCGTCACTGGCGCGCGAGACCAACATGCTGTCGTTTTCGCGATCCAAAGCATGTTTGAACAAGAAAGGCGAACTCGTTGCGGATGACGGGACGAAATTAAACATCAACGGTAAGCGTCTAGCCCGCTGCATCCCTTTTCACGGGTCTCTGCCCTGCCCTGCCCTCGCGCAATTCGCAGAGGTTCGAAGCCCTGTACCCCGCAAAGCATCGCTTTTGTCTCGGCTTGACCATTGTTTGAGAGTGCCTAAGGCTGACTTGATATCGATGTAGACCATGTATACCTCGTTTGCGAACCGCCCGGCGAGCCTTACTATCTCTGTCGACTCATGGAATTTTTGCATACCGATTCCGACGATCCGAACTCGCCTGTCGACTCCCTTCGTGTCAACTGGTACTATCGCCCTCGAGATGTACAACGCTTCAACAGTGACAGCCGCCTTGTGTACGCGACGATGCATTCTGACATGTGTCCACTAACGTCCCTTCGTGGACTTTGTACAATCAAACACCGCTCGGAAGTCGACGATCTGGAGGCCTACCGCAGGGATCGCGATACTTTCTATTTTGTTCAAGTCTTCGACCGCTTTATCCGCCGCTGGTATGAATGTATTCCTACATCGCAAATCATCAACGTTCCTGAAAAGGTCAAGAAAGCACTCGATGAGCGCTGGAAGTTCGTTGCAGTCGAAACCGGTCGAGTCAAAGAATTGACCAGCGCCGTCAAGACATGCAAGCGCTGCACGAGATTTTGCGCTGCAAGCGAATCGGTCGATTGCGCAATCTGCAAGTTCTCTTATCACATGAACTGTGTGCAGCCTCCTTTGCCCAAAAAGCCGTCTCGTGGGTTCGCCTGGGCTTGTGCGCCTTGCAGCAGGGCGTCCGAACGCAAGAAGGAAGCACATCTAACTCCCTCGGCCAGTGGCGAAGTTACGGAGGCTGAAGTGGAAGAAGAGGAGGCTGTGCCGCCAGAAGAAGCGCTACCACCTGTGTCGAACGACACCACCAGGGCGCCAAGCCCCAGCGACTCTGACCACATGATCATCGACGATCACCCGGCTACCCAAGCTGAAATCGCGCTTGCTCAGATGTGGCCTATGCGATATCTGGGAATTCACTGTCGCGTGGAAGATGCGCTGCAATACGATGACCGTGCCATCTACCCAAGAGCCAGCTCCCGTCTGGGTCCCAGGCATCAGGCCAATGTCAACGTGTGGCATGGTCGTCCTGTGGAGCTTGTCAAAGCCGCCGAGATCAAGAAGCGGTACATGAAAGGCGGCGCGAAGAAGGAAGGAAAGCTTTCGAAAGAGACTGTCGCTGCTCTGGAAGCAGATCGCGTCGAGAAAGCGAAGAGGCCCAAATGGGTACAAGACGAACCCACTGGCTATGTTGCTCGTGGCGAGGATTATCCCAACAACGACCCTCGTTGTACTGCGAAATTGATGTTCAAAATGCCAGAAGCAGACGAATCGAGCAAAGACGATAAAGACAAGGCTTTGGCAAAACAGGAGAAGCAGTCAAACGAGAACGCTCTCGACGATTATCTGATGCGCGCAAGGCCTCTGGCAAGGAAGATTGGCGTGCCTCCTTTTGGCACCAACTTCCTTGACAAAGCCATGGAGCTGTACACCATGAACAACTACAACGCTGAAATCGCACTGGAGAAGCTCGCCAAGGTCAACCGCGTCACTCACCTTCATGAGCCCGTTCTCAGTAAGAACGATCTCGTAAAGTTTGAGGAGGGTGTGGCGAAGTACGGTTCAGAGCATCGACTCGTGCGCCTCCACATGAAGACCAATCTGCCCAACTCAGACATCGTACGTTTCTATTATCTTTGGAAGAAAACGCCTAAAGGTAGAGAGATTTGGGGCACATATCCGGGACGCAAGGGAAAGAAGCGACTCGACAACGATACCGCGTCACGCCTGCATGAAGAGGTCGCGCATGACGCGGATGATTCGGCTTTCGACAACGACAAAGCGACGAAGCGCAAGCGCAACTTCCAGTGCAAGTTCTGCGAAACCACACACGCAAGACAATGGAGACGAGCCCCTGGTACGGCACCCGGTCAGACGGTTATGGTCGAGGTCAAGAACGGACCGAAGGAGAAACGCGAGCGCATGCTGGTCGCATTATGCTTTAGATGTGCTGGGCTTTGGCGCAAGTACGCCATTCAGTATGAGGACGTTGAGGAAGTCACAAAGAAAATCACGGCGAATGCTGGTCGAGCTTGGAAGCGAAGGATTGACGAGGAACTGCTTCGCGAGCTCCTCGCGGCGAATGAGGCAGCGGCCATGCTGCCTCCACTCGAGCCGCAATCTGCTGGCGCTGATGAGCCTCCCAAGAAGAAGACGAAAGGCGAGGTCGCATCCACTCCACCCATCACTGAACAGACCAAGAGGAAGGAAAAACCGCCCCCTGCTCCAAAGATACCAACACCTCCACCAGCACCTATCATACCAGACCAGCCTACGTGGAGAGCCTTACCATGCGCAGTCTGTCACACTGATGATAACACCATCTCTTGTCAGCACTGCATGTTGACGGTACACCGGAGCTGCTATGGAGTGAGCGATACTCAGGGTGTCAAGTCGAGTGGCGATGTCTACTGGGTGTGCGAGCAATGCCAGAACGACCGCAATCCTCAAGTGTCCACAGACTATTCGTGCTGTTTGTGTCTGACAGAGGAGACTGTGATCGACATGATCGACATGCCGAAGTCGACGCACAAGAAGAAGAACGAACGCGATCGTGAGAAGGAGCGTATGGAGAAGGAACTTGCTGACTCCATGCGATCTGATTACGAAGTCCGACAGAGCACACACCATCGTCCGTCCCTGCCACGAGAACCCCTGAAACCTACGACTGGCAACAACTGGGTACACGTGTACTGCGCGGTTTTCACGCCGGAAATTCGATTCAGTGACGCACAGGCACTGTCGGTCGCCGAAGGCTTCCAGATGATCCCTCCGAGCAAGTACGAAGCTGTATGCAAGCTATGCAAAAACAAAGATCACCGAAACAGGATTCGAAACGACAAAGGCGCTTGTGTCAATTGCCACCACTGCAATACGACTTTCCACGTCTCTTGTGCCTTCGAAGCAGGATACCAATTCGGGTTCGATGTCACGCCTGTCAAAGGATCTAGAAAGGATCAACAACCCGTTGCAACCCTGAATGGTGAGACTGGAGCTCTCACGGCCGCAATCTGGTGTAAGGAGCACAACGTCAAATCGATTATCCACCCCATGCATGAGATAGCGGATGACAGCGGCAGAACTGCCCTCGAGGTTTATGTGGAGCTTTACAAGCAGGCCGATCTCACACTGACTGGCACTGTTCGCAAGGCTGAACAGGTCCAACTGACTAAGAGTAAGGGTGGACAGCTTGCCAGTGCTGCGAACAGACGCGAGTCGACCATTCATAATGCTGCCCAAGGGGGTCGTCGTGGCGCAAGGAACTCCACCGTCGCCGATCCCAGAGTTGAAGATGCGGATGGCGCAACTGATGCTTCGAGCCTACGGGAAGGATCGATTGCTCCACATGGAAAGCGTTGTTCGAAATGCAACATCGACGTCACGCCCAAGTGGCACATCAAGCCGAAGGACGAAGACTCTTCAACGCCCAAGTCACCTGGCAAGCGTTTGTCCATGACTTTGGGCGAGATTGCAGATCAGCAGCGCGACCAGCCATCAGATGCAGGCGCCGCTGCACCCAACGTAGCCGAAGTTATTCACGCTGCCGATCCGTCCAGGCCTCAGCAGAACATTCGTTTCATGGCACCAGGCGCGAATGGACGTGCTTGGGATGGTATGCCAGAACGCAATGCTCCCAGGCCATCAGAGGGGGAGACAACAGCGCCTCCTGGGGGCATCATGCCTAACGGAGCACAATCAGGATTTCACGAGCAAGGCCATGCAGCTACCAATGGCCGCATTGAGGCAGAAGACAAGACTCCGACAGAGTATTTGTGCCACAGGTGCTTCGTCAAGAGGAAGCTGGATCCTACACCACCGCCTCCATCGCCTCCGCCCCGTCGTGAGCTGTCACCTCCTAAGACGTACCCTCTTCAGCTGGACTGGAATGAACACCACGCTCAGCGGCCAGCACATCCTCCTTCGCCATGGGACGATCCGTCGAGGCCGCCGCAGATGGCTCAAGGGGACCCACAGCCGCCGCAGATGGGAGGCATGGGACCTGGACCAGGCTATATGCACCAACCTCCTCCGCCGCAACACATGACTCACGGTTTCCCACAAACGTATCATCACCCACCGGCCGGCTTTCCAGTGCCGTATGGACCTTATGGTCCCTACCCACCTCAACCATCACCAAACCAAGGTGGATACCACCCTGCCCATCGTCCTTCGCCAATAAACGGCTTCGCACCACCTGGCCAGCATATACCGAACGGTGTAAACTCACCTCACGGCCCTCACATGCAGCCTCCGCCTCCTGGCTTCCCTCCTGGCCCTCCCCATCCGCAATACGCGTCACGTCGGACAGAGTCGCCATTCACGAATCATCTGCCACCACTCGGCGGTCCGCTCTACGGTAGCCCCGGCTCACATTTCCAGCATCCAGAGGCTCAGGTGCCAATGCCTCCACAACCCCAGCCGCAGCCTCAGCCTCAGCAGCCTTCAACTTCGGCACCTGTCCAGCCGAGTCCTCAGGCCGGTCATGCGAGCGCGGACGGTCCGAGCGCTCCGTCTGCCACGCCCCATGAGAACCAGAGCAACGGAACAGTTGGAACCAGCGGAGCCAGTGCAAGCCCGAGCCTGCATAACCTGCTGTCATAGTGCTGGTTCGTGTTGTTTGGGGTCTGGTGTATGGATACGTGTATGCGTTGAATGACGAGCGAGAGTTTTGAAAAGTTCGGGAGGATGCGATTGCTTGGGTTTTCGTGATGGGATGTGTATGAGTAAAGTAGGAACAGGATGCCATCGCTGTGTGTAATGATCCCAGACTAGCTGAGTGATAAGTGGCTTTTTCGCCAATATGTTCTTGATCTTGATCTATCATCCCTTGACGCATGTGATATTGTCAGACCGGATGTTGGTGTTAGGATTCAACCTTGAACATGTATTTGCCTCCAGTCGCTGCGCATGAGTGTCCGTTCAGCGATCTCTGTTGCTTCGAAATATCTCCTATGAGAGTATCGACAGTTTTGGTTTTCCATCTTAGCAGGTCTACCTTTGAGATGCGACGTAAGCTTCAATCATATATCAGCAACTAGCTCACTACCACGGCGTATCCCTAATTAGAAATGACTGCGTCAACCACTGAAATGTCGCCTCTCATCTACCACCGAAGTAGCGACTTCAAGGTCGAACAGTGTCAGCATCTCTGTTGCATATGCGCTACTATCAGCATATGTCAACACTGAATTGACATGGAGTGCCAATGAGATATCAATTTGAAGCGTGTAGTAGCAGCATCTCCACAACACTTGAGCCACTATCGTTCAGTAAAGACACGAAATTGATGCGGAAGGCCACTGAGATAAAGTGTACGGAGACTCGTGTGAAAGAAGTGTGTGCGAAGCCAACTGCTGCCAATCGCAGCGGAGAGCAGCTCATGTTCAAATTCCGTGATGACCTCTCAACGGCACGGCCAAAAATACCGACTTTGAAGCTACTCTACGAGAGCAGAAGCCATACCTCAATCTGCGCGTCAGATATCTTCAAATGACAACCAGGCATTTTGTCCAGAAATCCACGTCCACGCTCGCCACGGAAACCCACGGGCTAGAATGGGCCGAGCATATTCTCAAGACCAACGCGATCGCGTCAAAGCACTGCTCGAGGCTGGACGCGATGAGGAGACCATCGAGAAGGAGACGCAGGTCTCCGACCGCACCATCCGCCGCTGGAAGATGGAGCTCGAGCGTACCGGTCGCATCGGCAAACCACCAGAGAGCAGAACTGGCAGGCATCGCGTGCTGAACCCGGAGGTTGAGACGGTTAGTGAGGCTCTCAGCGGCTAGTATGCGCAGTGGACTGACGGTTTGCGACCGCAGGCGCTGTTCGAACATGTGAAGGATAAGCCAGAGCTGTCTGTCGACGACATGCTCTGGTGGCTGTACGAAACCTACAAGATCGTGGTTGGCACGCGCACAATACGTCGTGTCTTCGAGCGCAAAGGCGAGGGTGGGTCCAGGTTCAAGAAGAGCAAGCAGGCGGCTGCGCAGGATACCACGGACGAAGCGCAGGCGGCCGAAGGACTGCCCATACAATCGCCTGTACCTCACGTCGATGTGTATCAGAGCCCATATGCGCCGATGGCGGAACTTGTGCCTCAACAACAGCAGGCCGAATTGACACTTGCTCAAGCGCTCACGAACGCGAACTACCCGCCGCCACCGCCTGCTCCTGCGCCTGTGCCCGCTGAGATGGAACTGGAGATGGCGCCGGACGTTAGCGATGATGAGGAGACAATACAACTCGAACTACAGCAGATCGAACTTCAAAAGCGCGAATTGGAACTCAAACTTAAGATGCGCCGATTGAAGCAGGGTAAGAACCCGCACAATCTCGCAGCTGGAGCTACAGCATCGTCTACCTCAACGCCCAGTACTCTGTACAAACCAGGCGTACACGTCGGTAACACGCCACCTAAGCGCGACTCACGCAGCAAGAAGAAGATCGAAGAGTCGAAACGACGGACTGCCGAACGACAAGAGCGCATGCTTCGCGACTTGGAGCGCCGCAGCAGACGCCGGGAACACCTCACAGCAGAGTGGGTGCAGTCAAAAGATGTGTGGCCTTTACGGGCTCAAGGAGAACTGGCAGAGCTCATGCATCGGTACGGATATTACACGTTCAACGTGAACAACATCGAAACCTTCGAAGCAATGTATCGCGAATTGTACCAGCTGGTCGATCTTAGCAAGAATGACTGGGATCCACAGGTGCATGATGAGATGTTGCGCGAGCGCATGAAACGAAAGATGGGCCAGTTGCGCACGAAAATGCAAAAGACCGGCGAGATTATTGGTCGCGCAGACGGATATGCTGGATGGCAGAAAGCCGACGACTACACTGGCGAGCAAGCAGGCCATATCTTGGGAGGCGACGATTCGCATGATCCTCAAGACGACGGTATCGACCCTCACCACGACCCTGCAATGCAAGTGGCGCACGCAAGCATCCAGGTACAAGCGGGTGCGCAACAGCAGGTCGCGCCATCAGCAGAGGATCAGATGCACTATGAGCCAGTGCCAGATCCAAATCAAATGGGCGCTCCTCATGGGCAACCAATTTATGGCAACCCGCCCATGATGCACCACCAGCAAGCTCCGCCGTATCCCATGATGGACAATCATCACCAGAACATGCTGCCGTATGGGCAGTTGCCGCCAGGGCATGAGAATGGGCTGGTAATGTGATGACGGTGCTGCAGCTGGAGTGGATGCAAGTTTCTTAATGCTTTCTACGTTTGATACCACTTTCCTACTTTCTACAGTACTCCTTATTACTTTCGAATGACAATTAGCCTGGCCTCTCGTCGTATCTCTTCCACTGTCACCTGAGGCTGATTAGGCCGGCAATAAAACTGTGGTTCACCCTCCTTTGTCCCAGCCACACTCATTTTGATCTCGTGTTGCTTGACGCGTGGCTGTGAGCAAAACCTGTTTCGGTGAATGCCATTTCGGAACTTTAGCCCCGACCCCTGCTCCCTGCTGTTCCCTTCTTCTTCTCTCACTTCAGTGTGGCTCGTGCGGCGGTCGTAAGGCTGGATGACGTCTTTCTTCACCTGCAAGGCTGCAAGCACTCAAGCGAGAGCCGTGCAAGCGAGCAAGGCGAGAAGCAAACCCCACGCTTGACAGCCCCACCACCACCAAGGGCAACAGTGCAACTGTGGTACTCGCGGGGCACAGCGACAAAGCAACCTGGAATAAGCAACTACCCGAGCCGTCGAGGGAGCTTGAAGTAGCACCACATGGACTACTCGTAATGGACACACCGCAGGACAATAAAAGCAGCGACCCGCTCGCGCTTCCTGCACCAGAAGTTCTCGCCGAAATCGCTCGCAAGCAAGAGGCGAGGGCTGTGGAGATACGGGCTGCGAGAGCGGCTCGGCGACAGTCAAAAGATGGCGAAGAGCAAGATAGGAATAAGGCGGCCGTGTTGATTCAGAGGAATTATCGTGGCCACAGGACACGGAGGGCTATGCAAGGCAGAGGCCTCGACCCTAGCGTGCGATGGATCGAGGCGCTCAAAGAAGGTGTGTGGTACAGTCAAGATACAGCCTTTGTGGACATGGCTGATACGTAGCACAGCGAAATATACCAACGTCACTGCTCCCAAGTCACGTATTGCGTCAAACCCAACCGCTTCTCCTCCAGTACGCGAGCGGTGGAAGCGTGCTGCTGCTATTGCGCACAGAGCAGGAAGCGATGACACATCGGAGAGCGAGGTCGAGGGCGAGACCGAAGAGGAGAGAGCAGCGTCACGGGAGCGCAAGTTGCGAGAGAAACGGCGACGAGAGCGGTACGCGAAGACGATGGGTCTGGATTATTTCCTGGAGATGGTCGATCACAAGCACAGGTACGGCAGCAATCTACGACGTTACCACCACGAGTGGAAGCAATCAGAGACCCACGAGAATTTCTTCTACTGGCTGGACTACGGCGAAGGCAAGCAACTTGACTTGCCTGACAGGCCTCGAAGCCGTCTGGATACTGAGCTGGTGCGCTACCTTTCGCGCGAAGAGCGTCAGAAATATCTGGTCCACATCGATGAACAGGGTCGCTTTGTGTTCTCGAAGAATGGCATTCCCGTGACAACCGCGCCAGAGTTCAGAGACAGCATTAACGGTATCGTCCATTTCGATGACCCAACACCTACTTGGCGTGAAGTTACTACAGGTGTTAAAGATCCTTTACCACCTCCAGGGGACTCGGACTCTGATTCTGTATCTCTCTCATCGATGTCTTCTATCGGCACTGGCAAACAAGAAGACTCATCGAAGTATACCAACAACGAGTTGCACGATGCCAAAGGATTCGCTAAGCTACAACACATCAGCACCAACAGCCTGATGAACCACCTCCTCCGGAAGACCACCAAGAAGAATACCTGGATCTTTGTCGCTGACACCAGTATGCGACTATACATTGGCATCAAGCAGAGCGGAGCTTTCCAGCACTCCTCCTTCCTGCACGGCGCGCGTGTTGCAGCCGCAGGTCTCATCAAGATTAAGCGCGGCCAGCTGCGCAAATTGTCCCCTCTATCAGGACACTATGCGCCTCCAGTACGCAACTTCCGCGAGTTTGTCCGCAGCCTGAAAGAAGCCGGCGCAGACATGAGTCGCTGCTCTGTGTCGCGCTCGTATGCGGTCATTCTGGGTCTGGAGAGCTACATGAAAACGAAAAAACAGGCCAAGAAAGCAGAGCGCGGAATCAAGGAGCTGGTGAAGCCTGACGAGAAACGGAAGCGCGAAGAACAGGAGTTTGACACCAGTGCTAGCGCGGCGAGAGAGAGGGAGGTATTGCGAGAAGAGGAGGAGCGGAGGAAGAGTAGCACGGGATTCAGTGCGAGGATCAGAAGGAGTATGAGCAAGAGCCTGCCGCTGCGCGGGCGTGAGTGACTTGAGGGTTTGTGCTGCTCCCATGCGATGCGGGCCTGATTTAGGCATTACTTCTCCTGCGGCTTTGGCCTTTACGACGACGACAATCACGATGATCACGATACCATTGACGGTCAGCCGTAGCGCGACCGAGCGACTATCACATACATTAATGAAAAGAGGGGTGTCATCTCTACTTCAATCGTGTTCATGAACCTCAGTGTTTGACAGCAGGCTGTGATTTCATTTCTCTGCTGCTTGTGTTGTCCGGAAATCGTATTTGTCTCTTTGGTTTGATTCGAGACTACATATCTGGCTTGGCGGATAGCATCTTGGGCATATCGGATCCATAGCCAAGAGAATGTGTACCTGTACATGGGTGTGCCTTATGGACAATTCAGGAAATACTTGGAAACCAACGCAAATCAGGTTCCACAGTTCGCATGTGGTTTAACTCTAACAAACACTGTTTGGTGCGTGTATCGGGCAGCTTGCTTGACCGTCAGATCATCATACATGTGTACATGTACATATAGTCGACGTGATGGCTGATGCTCGTGATCACATGCTATCGAAGATAGGGTTCGGGTTGGGGTGAGAGATCACTTCTTCATTTATCATTTTTGCTTTGGTGTAAGCATTATGGTTTGATTTCCGTTGATTAGATGTGTTCTACTGTCTAATGATGTGTCTCGGTCGTGTTCGTAGGCACTTCCTATATAGAATGTAGGCTTTCTGGCGATTTTTAACACATTATTGCTACACATCGCCGTGGCGCTCAAATTCATGTACGAAGGACGGTAACTTGTACGTATGTGCAAGACAATTCAGTCCTTATAGTTAATGATGCTAGCTGTTGTGCTGATTTGGATAGAAACCCGTAATGCTATCTAAATGGTTGATACGCTTCCTGTTGCTCACATGGCTAATGATACGAGCACGTAGGGATAACACGACTGGAGCTGGTGCGTGGCTTGCACACACGATGAAAGGCTACAGACAAGAATTTGGATACCCAGCACGACGACAATGTCTGCCATTGAAGCGTGGGTATAATTGTCATCACGCGTTTCCGGTATCCTCGACGTGTTGGTCAACGAAGCGATTATATGTACCACTGAATCGCAATACCTGGTCGTAGATGGATTTGAGTTCAACATAAATAATGAAATACGTCGATCTCTCGACGATCAGGTCCCCTTGGTCGAACCTTCGAAGCGCCGAAACAACTTGTTTATTAGGCTTTGCGTTGAAGCTTCTCTCTAATCCTGTCCAACATACGTCTATATTCATTAACCGGAATGTTCTCAGTTGTCACAACAAGGTAATTTGCGATGTGCAATGGCCAAATCGTGGTCCGGACGGTTGGGATGGTCTACACCTAGCGTCTCCAAGCGCTACCAGCGGTAGAACAGTCTTCACTTTCCAGCTAGCAACGCTGATCAAGGCGCCGCGGCCGTTGGAAAGTCTGCAAAAGTAGGGCGATGCCTCGAAAGAGTTGTGTTGGGCCGGTTCGTATATTCGTTGAGATTGTAGAAGATTGGATGTGATGACATTGGTCTTTAAGGTGAGGCGATGTCGTAACGAGGAGGAGCTTGGTGTGTATCTCAATGTCTAGTATGCTGGTGTTGGTAGACCCCGACCTAGGAAAAAATATGCTTACCGCTGAGATGCGGTCAATGAAGCGATTAAAACTGTACGCAACTTCATGCGTAAGAACTATAGAGGTCCGCATGCTGCTGATCGTGACTGCCAGAAAGCGCATGCGTGTTGTGCTTTCCGAAAACACAGGAAGAAGCAAGCTTACCTGGACGTCATGCTTCTATTGTCTCGTCTTCCTTGACAATAATAACTTCATCTCCCCTGACAATCATTCCACACCCCAGTCCACGCATGTCTGCCATCGAGATTGACACCAAGAATGCGTCAATGTTCTGCATGCTCAGATCTCGCTACGACTCGGCTATCCAAACAACGCGAACAAGAGCGTCATGTCCATCAATGCAACAGTCCCATCTTGAAACGTCCGTACATCTGGCAATTGCATTCGCTTCAAGACAGCCTCGCAGCGACGTGTCGTCTTAACCCAATGCGCACGCAATGGCATCAATGCACCTGGAACCCGCAGCTCCAGTCAATAAAACATCGCCGTGCTGTGATAGCATGCAGATGAGCATGCGCGATGTCATACTGGGACCAGGCACGAACTCACTTTCCTCAGCCACCTGGTGCTGTTCCCCAATGGAGACGTGGACACCCTTGTCGGCAGCGATGCGTCGCATGCAGGTACAGGTCCGGAGGAAAGTGACATGCCGTCATGCCCCCAGTATTTTGCAGGCGGCGTCCGGCTTGTGGGCTCGCGGGAGGAATGGACTCGAAAGAGCAAGAGCTTCGCGGAATTGATCTGCGGTTCTGGTTCTCATCAGAGCCCGGAACGCAATCCGAAAGGCTACAGCCCCCTTCAATGTGATGAGTATCGAAAGTAATCGATCGAGCTCTCCACCGCAATGGTTTTTGTGCAGCGCGCTTGTGGAGGCAAAGAAGCCCGTTCGATTGCCTACAGTACAGTAGTCTGCAGTGCTAATGTAATAGCTGTTTCTTACCAACGTACCGGAAGCTTTCGATCGGGACCCGGTAGACACAGGCCGAGCTTTGGCAAGAACCCTCTACCAAAGCAGGGTGCAGCACCGTGCGACAGCAAATGCAACGTGCCCAAAGTCAGAACCAGACTCGCACCATGCCACGCACAGCCTCGACAGCGTAGACAATTGACATTTGACTACGAAAGTATGCCGGGCAATATGCAGTCGGACTCGAACATCATTAGTTACAGCGGCGACAACCGCCTCCCGTGAGACACGAGAAACCGGTTTGGCGACGGATTCTAGCCACACGTATCCACATGAAAAGGCGTGCCCGTCGCCAGATCGCCTTTGCAGCAGCTGTCTACTCCTCCACATACAGGGTCAGGAGGTGGCCGTGGTGGCACACCACACGGCTGGCGAGCCGCCTGGAACGGTGGCTCTGCACGGAGATCGACGATGAGCAAGAAGTGCGGCTACATCACGATCGAACAGCTGCCCTTTGGAGGTTGCACCGCCGCTGCCAGTGCATGAGATACCTCTCTACTTGTGAGCTGTCGCCACGAATTGAACTAGCCACGGGCGCGCGACATGAGCTCTTTACGTCTCGTGGCTCAACAGTCGACTGCTGTTCACCTGGTAAACCGTTGCGACCGAGACTTTGCCTCTACTTTTCCCACGTGGAGAAGCAAGAGCCCAGTTTCTCCCACTATGACGTAGAAACGTGCTAGATTAGCCAGCACTTGCCTCCAGCCAAAATCCAATCTTGAGATCAACGGTTGCGCTTTGACGCGACCGTTAGTAGGGAAGCATATGCGAAACGTCACTAACTCGCTTGCGTGGTGCGACTCCAAACCTGCCGACCAACCGGCCGCCACTCTAACCCATCGTTGCCACGATTGGCAGCGCGTTCTGCTTGGCCAGGCGCGCGCCACCGCTACCAGGGCCCCCATTTCTCCTCATGCTAGCTGGCGCCTCATGCATTGCAGCAGGGATTACAGACAGGGATCTTTTCCTAACGGCCACAGCGACGTCATGTCCGGTTCCTCGATTGCGATGCCCTCCATCGATGGCAGGACGCATCCACCCTGGCCATGTCATGCACATGCTCTGTGCTGCCATCTCAGCCAGCTTGCCAGCTATATCAGAAAAACCGCAGCCACATTTCGCATTCCTTCTTCACTTTCTAGCATTTCTCCCAATTGCTACGACCAAACTCCCAACTCCCAACCAATTACACGAATACTTGTACGATTATTACGACTTAACTTTAGTTAATGATTGTTGTTGTGCATGCCCACCAGCAACTCTAGTCAATACGCCTACTACTCTTTCCCTCCTACTCCCGACAGAAAAGTATCCCCGGTAACAAGCCGCGGATCTTCATCTAGAACTACTTCTACCAACAAAACTACTACCCAGAACTCCGACAAAATGGCTCCTTCCCCAGCGGCAGGCAGGCAACAGGCCAGCGCCCCCAAGACTCCCACCAAGCTTGGAAGAAAGCCCGGAAACACTCCCCAGAAGCTCGGCCAGTCCGCAGCCAAGGGTGCCCAATCTGCCAAATCGACTCCCAAGCCCAAGGCTCCTGACGCATCCGAGGCCAGTGAACAGGCCGGCAAGGCTCAGGACACTGCCAAGGACGCCGGTGAGCAGGCTCAGAAGAACGTCGAACTCAAGGACGACGAGAGCGACGATGGCGAGGGCGAGGGTCTGATGAGCAAGGTCTCTCAGGCCGGCGAGCAAGGCAAGGAGGGCCTCGAGGAGGCTGCTCCCGAACCCGTCCAGGATGACGATGACGACGAAGACGACGAAGACAACGATGCCGTCGAGGGTGCTACTCAGCAGGCTGAGGACGCCGCTGACGATGCCCAAGAAGAGGGCGAGGATGTCGCTGACGATGCCACCGAGAAGGCTGGCCAAGCTGGCGAGTCCGCCGATGAGACCCAAGATGACACCGAAGAGCAAGAGGGTCAGCAGGGCGGCCAACTCCTCAGCGGTGCTAAGGGCCTCGCTGGCAAGGCCAAGGGTCTTGCTGGCAAGCAGGATCCTAAGAAGGCTGCTCAGGACCCCAAGAAGGCTGCTGAGGACGCCAAGGATGGTGCTCAGGAGACTGCTGAGGGTGCCGCCGAGGAGGGCCAGAAGGTCGCTGGCGAGACTACCGATGAGGCTGGCGAAGCCGCTGAGGACGCCAAAGACCAGGCCGAAGACACCGCTGAGGATGCCGAGGGTCAGGTTGAAGATGGCGCCGAGGATGCTCAGGCCCAGGTTGAGGATGGTGCCGAGGATGCTGAAGACCAGGCCGAAGGTGCCACCGAGGGCGCTGAGGACCAGGTCGACGGCATCAAGGACCAGGCCGAAGACGCTGCTGATGACGCTGAGGACCAGGCTGAGGATGCTGCCGAGGGCGCATTGTCTCTTGGTGACCTCAGTGTTCTCAAGGGTCTTGAGGTTGGCAGCGACGGCAACGTCAACGACTCCGAGGGCAACCCCATTGGCAGACTTGCTGAGGGTGATGCCGAAGACCTCGAGGGTTACCCCATTGGCGACGATGGTGAGATTCTCGATGACGATGGAGATCTTGTCGGTCGCTGCGAGCTCCTTCCCACTGAGATCAAGAGACAGATCCAGGAGGCCCGTGAGAACGGCGAAGAGCTTCCCGAGGGTGCCGAGGAGTACCTCGACGATGAAGACGAGAACGACGAGGAGCAGGACGATGATGAGGAGGACGAGGAGGAAGACGATGGCCTCCCCGGCCTCTCCATTATGGAGGGTCTCACCTGCCAGGTCGACGGAATCATCTACGACTCCGAGGGCAACACCATCGGCAAGGTCACTGAGGGCGATCCTTCAGAGCTCCAGAACGCCACCCTTAACGCCAAGGGTGAGTTCATCGACGAAGAAGGTAACGTCGTCGGCTACGCCACCATCCACGAGGACGCTGCCGACCTCGTTGAGCAGGGTGTCTACGAGCCTGCCAGCGCTGCTAAGGATGCTACCGAAGGTGCCACCGATGGTGTCACTGACGGAGCCGAAGATGCTGCTGACCAGGCTGATGATGCTGCCGAGCGTGCTGAAGATGCCGCCGGCGATGCTGAAGACGCCGCCGAGGGTGCCGAGGAGACTGCTGAAGGTATCGAGGATGAGCTTCCCGGCATCGAGGCCCTCGAGGGCAAGGAGCTCAACGAGGCTGGCGAGATCGTCGGCTCCGATGGAGGCGTCCTTGGCCACATTGAGGACGAGGAGATCCGCCAGAAGATCGCTGATGGCGAGATCGACCCCGAGACCCTCAACATCAACGAGGATGGTCAGGTCGTCGATGAGGATGGCAACATCCTGAGCGCAACTGAGCTCGCTGAGGGTGCTGCCGAGAAGCTCGGCGGACAGCTCGCCAAGCAGTACGACATCCGCATCCTCCAAGACCGTAAGGTCAACAAGAAGGGCAAGGTCCTCGACGACGATGGAGAGGAGATTGGCCAGCTTGTTGAGGGCGACCCCGCCAAGTGCGCTGGTCAGAAGATCAACGAGAAGGGAGAAGTCGTCAACAAGAAGGGCGACATCATTGGCAAGGTTGGCATCACCGAGGGTGAGGCCGCCGAGACCGCCACCCACGACCTCCTCGAGGAGCTGGGTGAGTTGCCCGAGGACGATGACACTCCTGGCATCGAGACCCTTGAGGGCTACAAGCTCAACAAGAAGGGCAAGGTGCTCAACGAGGACGGCGAAGAGATTGGTGAGCTCGCTGAGGGTGAGCTTGCTCAATGCGCCGGCAAGAAGATCAACGACAAGGGCGAGATCCTCGACAAGGATGGCAAGACTGTCCTTGGCAAGGTTCGCGTCATTGGCGGCCAGCCTGAAGAGGAAGAGGAGGCTGCTGAGGAAGAGGCTCCCGAGGAAGAGCAGGAAGGTGAGGCCGAAGAAGGCGAGGAGGAGCAAGAGGGTGAGGAAGAAGAGGAGGGCGATGGCCTTCCTCCTCTTTCCATCCTTGACGGCCTTCCCGTCAACAAGGCTGGCAAGCTTCTCGACAGCAATGGAAACATTGTTGGTGAGCTGGTTGAGGGTGACGCTAAGAAGCTCTCCAAGTCTGGCCTCACCTCCGACGCCGAGGGTCAATTCTGGGACAACAAGGGCAAGGTCATCGGCCGCGCCCAGACTGTTCCCCAGGAAGACGCCGACGAAGAGGCACCCTTCGCCGGCCTTGAAGGCCTCAAGGTCATCGAGAACGGCTACGTCGCTGACGAGAACGGCAACATTGTCGGTGTCGTCACCGAGGGTGATGCTAAGAAGCTACTCGGCCGCTCTGTTGATGAAGACGGAGACATCATTGACAAGAAGGGCTCTGTTGTTGGCCATGCCGACCGCTACGAGGAGGACGAGGTTCCCGAGGAGGAGGCAGCCGACCTGTCCTTCTTGCAGGGCAAGCAGGTCAACAAGGCCGGTGTTGTCATCGGCGACGAGGGCACTCCTATCGCCCGTCTCGTCGAGGGCAACCCCAAGCAGGTCGCTGGCAGGAAGCTTGATGACCAAGGTCAGCTCTGGAACGACCAGGGCCAGGTCATCGGCCGTGTCGAGCTCATCCCCGAGGACGAGCGCGAGTCCAAGCCCGAGGGTCCCTTCGCCGGTCTTGAGGGTCTCCGTGTCATCGAAGATGGCAAGGTCGCCGACGAGAACGACAACGTTGTCGGTGAGATCGTTGAGGGCAACCCCAAGCGCCTGATTGGTCTCGCTGTTGACGAAGACGGAGACATTGTCGACAAGTACGGCAACGTCAAGGGCCACGCCGACCCTCTGCCTGAAGAGGAGGAAGAGGCGCCTGTGGACAACAGCATTCTTGAGAACAAGGAGCTCAACAAGCAGGGCTACGTTGTTGACGAGAAGGGAATTCCCTTCGGTCGCCTCGTTGAGGGCAACGTCAAGGAGCTCGCTGGCCGCCGCTGCGACGAGAACGGTTACATCTACGGTGACACCGGCAAGGTCGTTGGCCGCTGCGAGGTTCTTCCTGAGAACGAGCGCGTCTCTCGTCCTGAGGGTCCCTTCGCTGGCCACGAGGGCCTTCGCGTCGTCAAGGACGGCAAGGTCGAGGACCAAGATGGCAACGTCGTTGGCGAGATCGTCGAGGGCAACGCTAAGAAGCTTGTCGGCCTTGCTGTCGACGAGGATGGTGATATTATCGACAAGTACGGTAACGTCAAGGGTCACGCCGATCCTTGGGAGGAAGAGGAGGAGCAGGAGGTTGACAACTCTGCTCTTGCTGGTACCACCATCAACAAGACCGGTAACGCTGTCGACAGCAGTGGCAAGATCATTGGCCGCGTCACCGAGGGTGATGTCGCTACCCTTGTCGGCAAGAAGGTTGACGGCGAGGGTCAGATCTGGGACAACGCTGGCAACGTCGTTGGACGTTGTGAGCTTGTCTTCGGTGAAGACACTAGCCCCGAAGGACCATTCGCTGGCTTCGAGGGTCTCGAGATCAACAAGGATGGCACCATCACCACCCAGGGTGGAGACATCATCGGCCGTGTCACCGAGGGCGACATCAAGAAGCTTCTCGGTCACGGTGTCGAAGAGGATGGTACTATCATCGACAAGAACGGCAACCAGATCGGTGCTGCCGAGCGCTGGGAGCCTGAGGAGAAGGAGCGCCGCGTCAACCCCATGTCTGGCATGCGTGTCAACAAGGAGGGTGAGGTCCGCGACGAGAACGGAGACCTTGTTGGTCGTCTCACCGACGGTGCCCTCGGACACTGTGTCGGCCAGGAGATTGATGACAACGGCAACGTTGTCGACCAGGACGGCAACAAGATCGGCGAGTGCACTCTTCTCGAGAACATCGACGAAGAGGAGTACGAGGGCCCCTCTGAGGAGGAGCTCGCCGAGGCCGCCAAGCGCGAGGAGGAGCGTGAGATCGCGCAGAAGATGAACACCATCTGCCAGCAGACTCTCGAGCGCGTCCAGCCCATCTGCAAGCAGATCAAGGAGCACATGGACAAGGCCGACCGCACCCCCAAGGACGAGCTCGACGAGGAGGAGCTTGTCAACAACGTCAAGCCCCTCATCGAAGAGGCTGGTCGTCACTTGCAAGAGTGCAACGGCTCCCTTCGTGGCCTCGACCCTGACGGCAAGATCGCTGCTCAGGCCAAGGGCCGCCAGGGCACTGGCGAGGCGACTCCTGAGGAGCACGCTCTCGCTGAGAGCCTCAAGGAGCTGACCACCACCGTCGTCACCACCATCGACGACGCGAAGAAGAAGCTCAACGACATGCCTCACGCCAAGAAGAAGCTCAACCCCCTCTGGGGCCTGATGACCCAGCCTCTGTTCCAGATCCTCGCAGCCGTCGGCCTTCTGCTGGCGGGTGTCTTGGGCCTGGTCGGTCAGCTGCTGAACGGTCTTGGTCTCGGCGGTCTTGTCAACGGCCTGCTCGGTGGCCTTGGTGTTAACAAGCTACTCGGCGCCTTCGGTCTCGGTGGCGACGACAAGAAGAAGGGTGGCAAGGATGGCAAGAGCAAGCTTAGCAGCCTTCCCATCGTCGGTGGCCTCATCGGCGGCGACAAGAAGTAAGCTACTCGTAACAACACACAACCGCAACAACATTTAGCAACAATAAAAACAACAAACCCGCCATGACGCGCGAGGCGGATCACGGATGTACATGAAAGGCTACACACCGCCCGCCTCAGCCATGTCTTGTCGGAGGAGGCAGTGGGAAGAACAGGAGGGAGGAGAGTTTCATTTGTCAGAACCCGGTCACCACAAAAGGCGGAACACAACTTTGGATATCCAATTGGGAAGAAGGAAGGAATGCAGAAGGACATCGACGCTCTACTCTCTCATCCCTTCTTGGGAGGGAAGGGATGTAGCAGTTTCGGGTTGTCGACCCTTCTGTCACGTTGATTCTTAATAATTAGTTTTTGCTTTCTTGCTTTTCTTTGGGCCCAAGCGAGAGCGATTTATTGTATTTATATAGGTTGTAACGTTAGGATTTACGGACGCGTAATGACGAAATGCTACATTCAAAAACACATATATTGTGCCTCTTTTCTCTTCCACGACAAGCTCAATCAGTGATCTGGATGCTTGGTTGGCTACTTCCTTCACCACGGCAGTTGGCAGACTGCTTACACACTGATGCTCTAGACTGTTGTTGTAGCTAGCCATCGCAGATCTCTCCAGCACAGCAGGCCTCTCTCTCAATGGTTCGCAGCATCACGATATTCTACATGCCCCTTGCTAATAGCACAATGTGACGAGAGAAAGACCTTCAACGACATCACGTACATCAAACTGACGCGCAAGGT
>Ga0265797_10001503_pt1 | contig 40911 bp, 45 predicted proteins | sample P2T30metagenome_FD_192433 | JGI IMG/M metagenome (GOLD analysis project Ga0265797, IMG submission 192433) | Plant litter microbial communities from East Loma Ridge, Irvine, California - P2 T30 | ecosystem: Environmental > Terrestrial > Plant litter > Unclassified | place: USA: California...
CCTCATCCTCATCCTCATCCTCATCCTCATCCTCATCCTCATCCTCATCCTCATCCTCATCCTCATCCTCATCCTCATCCTCATCCTCATCCTCATCCTCATCCTCATCCTCATCCTCTGAGGCGTCCTCGTATCCCTTGACGCCCGCGGTCTGCTCTGCAATAGGCTCTTTCACTGATCCCACAGACTCATCGTCGCTTGCTTCTGACAGATCCTCCCAAAATGAGCAATTCGTAAGCGGGATTGAGGTTGTAGAAGGTGTTGAAGTGGATGTTGAGGGCGAAAGGTATTATCAAGCTGAGTGCGCGCGCCGCCAAGCCGCTAGCGTGAGCAATCGTTCGCGACGTGCGAGACGGGCAATTTGTAAATGGAAGTGAGGTTGTAGAAGATGATAAAGTGGAGGGTGAGGGTGAAAGGTATTATCATGGTGAGTGCGCGCGTTGTCAAGCCGCTAACGTGAGCAATCGTTCGCGACGTGCGAAAGTCAAGTCTTTCACTGGGATATGTACTAACGATATCATCTAGTACCCCTCACTCTTCGCTGAATGGCTTGGTTTTGTTCCTAGCTTCATCACTGGGCTGTCTTCGAGAGGCGGACATGCGAATCAGCGCTTATCTCACATCGTTTTGTACATGTACACCTACTGATAAAGTTTTCGAGCCCGTCATGCGTAAAGAACGTCTGAGCCTTCGATATTTGTACTTCTTTGGCGCCACGTTCCCAAACACTGTTGTCGTACGCTGTGACGGCGTCTTTCAGTGTCGATTTCCCGGTCTGTACAGTCTTGAGAGCCTCCACGAGGCAGTGTGCGGAGTAGAAAGCGTTGTTGGCGCCTTGACCGCGGTCTACAAATATGTCAGAAAAGACTATTGAGATCTTCCAGGGTGCTTACGGAAAGTCACTAGAAGTAGATGTATGAAGTCAGTGTATGTCTCATGCAATTCGTACATGAGCTTTCTTACTAGCGTGCGCTGCATCTCCACAAAGAGTAATTCGACCGCCTTGGTTATCCCAAGGCACTGTTTTCCAGATTTTCAGCTGATCTTTCAGAATCTCCGTGTCTTCTGGTATCCACTCAACCGCACTTCTGTATGGCTCTGCCCACCCTGCTTCTTTGACGTGCTTCTTCACTCGTTGCAATCTTTCGACTTCATTATCGTGGTCCTCGACTACTTTGAGTGGCCACGTCGACAAGATTTGGAACGTCCACCCAGCTGGGTTTTCTTGATCGGGCATGTCGAGGACGTTTGCTCGGATGTAGTGCCCAGCGGGGTGAATGGCGATATCAACTAGAGGGTGTAGTCTGTCTTTGATGAAGCGCGCCTGCTCCGCGGTATATGTGGCATTGAAGTTCATGAGCGCGAACGGTAGGATGTCCATGTCACCCTTTCGACCAAGGAGACATTGTCGCACCTTTGACATTGCGCCATCGATGCCAATGACCAGATCACCATGGTCGACCGAACTGTCTTCGAAATGTACCTTTACTCCGCCGCCCTCAATGACTTCGTATCTTTCGAACCTCTTGCCGTACTGCACGTCCAGTTGCTCAGCGCAGAGTACTCTCAGCTTCCGAATGTTGATCTCTCTGGCTTTTGGGATCGGGAATGCGAATGCCTCTTCTCTAGTCTTACCGTTGAAGATGACTATTCGATCTTCGCCGATGGCTTCACAGTCGACGAATGGGTCGACCTGACAAGTATTGATTTGAGCAGCCAATTCTTCTGGTATCATGTCGAAGAGGTAAGGTCGGGCCCATCCCAACGTGAATGCCCAGTGCCGATGTCGGTACACATCCGCTCCCTTATCGTAGATGCTGAACGTGATGCCGACTTTTTTGAGCCCATGCGCAAGTGCGCAGCCGGCAGGCCCTAAAATAATCAGCCTATGCACCTACAACGGGGTATAAAGAGGTCTCACCTGCTCCGATGATGATGACCTTCATTCTAGCATCAGCGGTGCTTTTTCTAGACTCAATGTGACTGCAGCTATGATCAACGATGATGTTGGAACTTGGGATGAAAGCCCACTCGTGCTGTCACAGGGTCACCACGAGCAAGTCTTAGCGTGTGTAGATCGAAGATTAGGTGCAGCGGAGCGGGAAGCGGGTGGTGATCGACAGAGTGTCGGGCTTCTCCTCCCACTCTGAAACGATGCAGTGTCTGTCCAACTAGATCGCTCATCATTAATTGGTTACTTTCCAGGGTGAACATTTTCTGATTGACACTTGAGGCTTTACAAGCTCCTCCGGTGGACATGTACTACTTTTACATGGAAGCCAATCCCTAATGAGAATCGCTGAGACCAACCCATCCGTCATATGTATTCGTATTACTTATTCGTGTCAGCAAACACGTTTGTCTGCCACCATAATGGCTCTTCGAGCACTCGTCTGGAGCACTTTCGAGCCTCTGCACTTCACTTCGCCTCCACATTTTCACCGACAGCAAAACATACCGCCGCTCTGACAATCTCCCTCACAATCTCAACCTCTTCTTCTGTCCGCGGCGCATACACCATTATCCAACTGGGTGGCGCAAGCCATGTGACAGGGAACCTCTGGCCCCAGCCCCTCTTCATTACCAACTTCGCATCCAGCGGACTGACATACACATGCAATGAGTTCTCGGACGGATGCACATGTGCGACTTCATAGAAAATCTTTTGCGCGACAGGATTGATGGTCTTGACATCCGGCTTCACGTAGATCGCAGGCCCAGTCCCGCCTTCGGTCTTGCTGGGGCGCGTTTCGATAGATGACGAGTACGGTGCTGTGCTTGCAAATTCCTGCATGAGGTTCTGGAGCGCTGTTGCTGCTCCCGGGGTAATTTTGTCAAGGACCTGGCGCTGCGGCAGGGTCCAGCGCGTGAGAGTTGGACGGTCTCCTACGCGATTTGGTGTCTTTTGGGGCTTGATATATGACACCCCTGTGTCTGGGATAGGTGAAGGATCGAGCAGGTTCTGGCGCTTGTAGAGTAGGTAAAGACCCCATCGTCGGACCTTGAGGTAGCCTTGCAATGTCGGTGGTGTACCTCCAGTGCCTGCTTCGCGTCAGGCTGTCAATGCCTTAGTGGACTGTGGATAGGTCAAGACTGACCAGCGCTCTGCCAGCTCGTAAAATCGACCCAAAACGCAATGCCAGCTGCTGCGACGCCCGTGAGAATGTACTGAGTCGCCATCGTGGAGAGTGTTACCGAAGGTGGGCTAGTCGCTTCGCTCGTGCCTCCCAATAGGTAGGGGCGTCGGAAGTGGCTGCGAGAAGGTGTTGAACGCACGAGCTCGGCTCCCCACCACCGTCATCGCACATGCACGATCTTGTGCTACCACACCACCAGTAACGTCGAACATGGGAAGGTCGTCCACGAATAAGTTGTCAAGAACTATTTTGGGCATGCCTTGAAACACCACGAAACAAAACACCAAGCTTGATCCTCGAAACGACTAATGCCTGACCATTCGGACTGTCTGGCAAAATCATAATATCAACAACATCGCCAACCCTGCGTCCTACCAATTTGTTCTTCTCCAGCTCGCTTGATCAAGATGTCCTTACCGCCTCAACTCCAACAGACTATCCGCCTGCTCATCCGCGCAAACCACATCCTCCATCACCACGCCCTCGTCGATGCATTCGGCCACATATCCATCCGCCACACACTTAATCCATCTCAGTACATAATCGCCGCTTACGACCCGGGAGCCCCAGCACTCGTAAGATCCAGCCAGGACTTCATCGCGTACCACGTCGCCGACTCGTCACCGGTGGACAGCAACGCGCCGCAAGGTTACTCCGAGCGCTTCATCCACGGCGAAATCTTCAAACGCTTTCCAGAGGCGAAATGCGTTGTGCACAGCCATTCCGAGGTCGTGATACCATTCACGCTGGGCGGTGTGGATGTAAAGCCTGTGTTCCACATGGCTGGATTCCTGGGAGCCGAGGGTGTTGCGATGTCTGATAACACTGACGTCGAGGGGAGGAAAGGGCTCGACATGCTCGTCAAATCAGCTTGCTTGGGTGCAGCGCTCGCGTCGAAACTCTCGGAGGACAGACCGGTTGTACTCCAGCACAAACACGGCTTCACGACATATGGCCGGAGTGTGGAGGAAGCAGTGTACCGCGCGATTTACACGCAGAGTAATTGCAAGCTGCTCAGTCAGGCTATCGCTTTTGCTGGCGATGCGTCCAAAGTCTCCTACTTGACGGCCGAGGAGGCAAATGCGTGCAGGATCATGAATGAGAAGTGTCAAGATAAGAGTTTTCGGCTGTGGCTGAGGGAAGTCCAAGCGAGTCCGTTGTACGAGAACCAGGAAGGAGAGCCGGAGAAGGGAAAAGTAGCAGGCATGAGGATGTGAGTATTCCACGGATCTTCATTTGCGTTTCCGAATTCGTGTCTGATTGGCTTCCGCATGATAGGAGGACTGCGAAGAAGGAGCAGAAGAAAGAGATGAAAGAGACGGCTTCAAAATTGGCCGAGAAGGAGGGAATACAAGAGAAGAGCCAGTTTCCACTGCGACATTGCGTAGACTGCGGTGTCGAAGTCCCTCGACAGAGTCAGTGTCGTTGACATGTCTACATCTGAGCATTATCTTTGTAACATTAACTGTAAAGGTGTATATAACCACCTATAGGGTATCATCTGCATCATTACCATGTCATGTTGTTCCAAGGTTCCAAGCCGTCAAATCCAATCGCTCTACACTTTCTTGATCTCAATTCCCTCCATGCCCTCGCAGGCGCTGATATGTCCAAAATACCACAAGTGCGCATCTACATCAAGCCCAAAGTCACCCTCGTTCCCCTTCAGGTTCAGGGTCCCTTGCAGTACAGTAAGATCTCTGAATAAAAATTAGCCCAATGGTCAGTCATTTTCTGAATCAATGCAGACTTACCCAGCGGTCACAGCAACTTCATTCCCACTCGTCACATAGTACTCGGGCGAAATGTGCCTGTACCCCAACAACGCAGGTGGCAACTTCGGCACCGGATCATTCTTATGCGTAACCCGAAAGTTCAGCCCCATATCCGTCCGACTCAAATACTTGCTCACGCCCTCGAGCCCAACCTTCGGCGCGCCATACGTATACAAGTCCACAGTCACGCCCTGACTGCGCAGCACCCCAGCCGCAAGCGACGCGAGCGCACCACCAAGCGAATGCCCCGTCGCCACAATCTTGTAATCCGGATGCTCAGCGCGCGCCTGCGTAATAGCCGCCATGACGCTCCTCTCCGACTCAAGCCAGCTCGACCAGAACCCCGCGCTGGACGCACACGTCGGACATATCGACGTCGGTAGCACGGGAAAGACCAAGTTCGTGATCCAATTGCGCACGCTGCGCGAGCCGCGGAAAGATAGCACAATGAGCTTGTTTGTGGCGTCGGTGGCGACGAAGCCGGTCACGTCGCTTTTGATGCTGTTTTCGAATTCGGTGAGGGTGCTGGTGTCGGCGGATTCGACGCGGGCGCAGTTTCCTTGGGGGCAGGTTACTTTTGTGTTGGGGGAGTTGTTGTTGCTGAGACAGTAGGCGGCGGCGGAGTATTGGGAGAAGAATTCGAGGTCGGAGAGTATAGGGGCGGATACGGCTAGGAGCATGTGAGTATGGTGGGCGAAAGGGAGGATGGGGAGAGGGTGTTGGTCTTACCACGACTTGTGAGCTCGATGGGTGAGGCGGTGACCGAGTGAACTGCACCGAGCAGTATCAGTGTGTATCGTAGTATGGAAGACATGGTTGGTTTTATCCAAGCTGTCTTGTCCGTGAGGTCCAAGTAAAAAGGACTGATTTTCAGTCAAGTCACACCGTACTTCACAGTGACAAGTTACTATGCAAACGAAAGAGATGAAAGACACACACACAAGCGATCACTCAGATCCACAGTACCGGCTACACCAGATCTTTATAGTCAATCTCAGTGAACATTCTCAAGGATTCTCCCGACTCCACATCCTCACCACGAGATGTGTCTGTCGGGCCGCCCCATCCTTGTCCTGGTAAGATCCATAAAACCCAAGATCCTCACGCTTTCCCCAATTTTAGCCTGTCGCTCCGTACCTGCGTAGGGGAACGCGTCTCCTTTGGGAACGGCTGTGCTTGGTAGTGGTAGCGATCAGCGACGTCAGTGCCGGATGAGGAATGTGGCACATCGGGTTGTCTGACTCGCGAGCACCGAATGGTTCTGGGTGTGGTCGCTGAGTCATGCCATTAGACCGTGGTAAGTAATTGAAACATATGGGGCCAGCTTTCGTGTTGGATCTTGCTTAGACGTGTTCTTGATGACTTCTATCGTGGTGTTTGCTGCTCACGCGAGCACCTGTCAAGGATGTGCTGCAGCGTGGCGTCCATGCATGAACTTGCACTCTCGAAAGCCTGATCTTGCGAGCTGCAACATGCATCGGACCTGGGCTTAGCCATGCTAAGTCTATCCAATGACTGCAGAGTGGTTAGGCAAGTCTAACGGTATTCATGCATACATTTGTGGCTGAGTGTGGCGACTACGTGGTATCTTCGGTGCTTCTCAAAAGTGCCGATTATTATTCGGTGGATCCGAGACCTGGAGAACGACAGAACGCATCGTCCAAGCGCGCAGAGCTGAATCATAGTCATGCCAGAGCAAGAATGGAACCGTTCTGCTGTTCCATCGTCTCTCAGAGGTACGGCTTCCATAATCCCGATGTTGCGGGGTGCATCAATGACGTTGCAAACCCCGGACTGTCAAATGCAACCAGGAAACAAAAGAGAGCGAATCCGATCCTAGGGAAGCGAGCCTAATGTGCACCAAGGAACATTCGGTGAAGATGCTCGATTCGGCTAGCTTGACTGTTCTTCATGCGGGGGTTCTACATTTTCCAATACTGTGGCTAAATGCAACTTGGAACTGAATTCAAAATGGCGGAAAATGTAGTTGTAATGCTGCTCTTCTACACGTACGGACCGCGGAACAATGCGAGTAATGGTAGAGCATCTGACCACGGCCATAGAGACAGGAACAGGTATAGCGTTGAGTGAAACGGTCGCCGACTTCGACGCCGTAGTGTATTCGGGTCTATGTACTCCGTATATCGTCGTTAGCACCGGTAGTCTAGACGCTGGAAACATATTTTCCGCTGCACTACTCAGGCTGCGAGTCGTGCGAAGATGAGATGTGGAGAAGACGTGCAGACCCGATCCGCTCTTCGGCACTTGGGTCTTATGATACAACGGCAGATGTAAGACCGAGTCGTACTTTCCAGCACGATTGGATAAGAAGAAAAGCAAAAAGACAGATATGTAAACGCATTTCCTGGCGGCCAAAGCAGCTTACTCTGGAGGAACGAAGGGCGTAACGAGCATCTCGCTGAATCTGTAGAACGAGTCAGTATGGCTAGAAACCAAAAAAAATGCTAATACGTACTTCTCCAGCTTCTCCTTGCCTCGCACCTCTTCAACAAGCAGCGGCATCTTGATCACGTTGAATTCATCGTACAGCTCCTCGATCTGATCCAAGTACTTCTTCTGCATCTTTCTGCGTGCGTTGCACTGCTCGCATGGGTTGTCTTTCTTGGGAAACAGCAGCTGGTTGACGACGATGGAGTGGGTGTCAATCTCGTAGCTGTTCAGCTCCTGGATCATGCGCTCCGTCTCGTACAAGCTCAAGAACTCTGGTATGCAGACACACACGAAGGTCGTGAGATCCGCGTCCTTGAACTGGCCGTTGACCTCCGCAATGGTGCCCCTCAGCGCCTCCATCTTTTCCACAATCTCGTCGATGTTCTGCCCGTTTGGCAGCCGCCCGGCGCCGCCGAGGAAGGTGTTGAGCATGGGGCCAAATTGGCGCGAGAGCTGCGAGACTTTGGAGAGGGCCTTCTCCATGACCGTGGGAAATTGTAGGAAGCGAAGCGTGTGGCCGGTGGGTGCGGTGTCGAAGATGATGACTTCGTAGGACATGGACTTTACTTGCTTGAGCACTTCGGCGAAGGACATGGCCTCGTCTACGCCGGGTATCTAAAAGATGTCAGCATTTTCTCTTCGTGCAAGATTGATATCGTTACTCACGCTGAATGCCAGATCTTGCATCATGTTGCCCATTCCTCCCAGTCCAGACATTGCCTCCTCTGCGCTCTCACCACCGCCTGCCAACAGATCCTGTATGCTGCCGTTCGGGTCGATCTCCATGGCGCTCAGGTTGTCGAAGCCATCAATGAGCCGCGCATCTTTGCCAAACTTCTGATTGAACGCATCCGACAGATTGTGGGCAGGGTCGGTGGAGATGAGGAGGACAGATTTGCGGTGTTTGGCTAGTTGGATGGCGAGCGAGCATGAGGTTGTCGTCTTTCCTACACCACCCTTGCCGCCGACGAAGATCCAGCGCAGTGTCTTTTGGTCGAGAATAGACTGGAGCGTGGGCTCCATGTCCGAGTCGATGACCGCCGCTGACGCCATATTGAGAAGTGTACGTGTGGATTGGTTGCGGAGAGTCTGAGAAGGTGTACACGATGTATGCCTGGTTATGAGAAATTAGTCCTGGTCCTCCTTAACGTGGCTTCACGTTGCGGAAGCTTCCCGAAGCTTCGATGCGCCCACTGATCGTGTCGGAGCGCTTACCTTCAACGATCCAGTAGGGAGAATCTCCAGTAATTGGGACGTGAGAAGGAGGCTTTAGGGTGTATAGGAGCTTATTCAGGCAGTACAAGTGGTGAGTGCCGAAGATGCGCATGCAAGAAAGTTGACGAGAGATCGTGGGGCACGTCATGGGCTGCCCGCCAACCTGGCTCGTCACCCGTGGACCCCACCAATGCACGTAGCCGCAACACCAAGTCGACTATCACGATACACACAATGCAAATTGCTGCTCTTTTTTATTTGCTACATTGCTATAAACACGCTATGAGAGACTACTCAATCCCCATGTTACGCTGAAGAAGAATCAACACTATCCGGTGTCGGATAAAAGACATGCTACAAACCCCGTAATTCAATGCACGCCAAACACCGTCCCATGCCGCACTAATGTACTAAGTACAAGTCTATTTCTTCTTGCCCTTGCCCTTCGGCTTCGAAGCAGAGCCATTCGAGGCCACACTACTAGCTCGAGATGTAGATGCTGAGGCAGGAGAAGCCTTGCCCTTGACAGCATCAAGCTGCTTGTTCTGTGATCTGTTAGAACTTGGACGCCACATAATGTGACGAACAACGCACCTTGACACCGTTCTTGGCCTTCTTCTTGACGGGCTCTTCATCCTCCTCCTCAGAGTCTTCGTCCTCGAGCGCACGCTTGCCGCCCTTCCGCATATCGTCGCCACCAAGCTCGCGCACAACGGTCTGAATCAGTGTCGTGCACCGGCGGCCAATCTCCTGTGGTGTGCGGCTCAGGAAGAACCAGTCGAAGCGGAAGAGTGGTGACTCGCGGATTTCGTCGCGGATCTGCTCGTAGATAAGCTCGCCCTCCACTCCATGCTTATTGAGCATGACAAGTAGAAAGCGGTCTTCCTCTTCTGTGTAGACCTTCTTGTTCGTCGTTGACACAGTGTACTTGATGGTCATCTGCTGCAGAGGCATGCGGTACATGCCGATTTTCTTCTTGAGCAGCTCCTTCTTCTGCTCGGACTGACGGACCTTCAGCTCACCCTCCTCGATGACGCCCATGTGCTTCTGCCAGTTGTCGAGAGTCTTGAACTTCTTCCAGAAAACCTTTGCATAATCCGCAATCTCGTCAGCGGTCTTCCCATCGACCTCTTCTGCGATGCCTGTGAAGTTCTGGCGGCCGTGCTTGGCAGTACCGTTGAGGAATTGCTGAAAATCCCGCTTGTTCCACTCAGGGAACCCCATCTCGATCAGGCGCTCCTTCTCTGCCTTTTCTTCCTCGGTCAACGGCTCGGCGTCATCGATCTCCTTCTGTGCAAGCTCTTGATCGGCCTCGCGAGCCTCCAGGTCTTCGTCTGCACCTTCAAGCAGCGGTGCCTTGAGTTCGTTCTCCTTCCTGTACCACGCCGTTTCCTTGTCCTGAAGATCAGAAAGTTGCGGTGGGAAGAACTGGTAGTCGTGGATAGTGATCTGCTTGGGCGCACGCGGTATCCTAGGTTGCTTGTTCTCGGTCCGGCCTCCCGTTACCAGTGTCTTGCGGTAGTACGAATCGATTCCATAATTCTGCTCCTTGCGCTCTCGCTTCGAAGGGTTGATCCAGGTGAGACCAACGTTCTTCTTCCGCGGTTCGAACGTCTCGCCATTCCATTCGTACGTAGAGTCTGATGTGAACTTCTGCAAGTCCTCCAAACCAAGCGTCTCATACTTCTGATTGAGTTTCGCAGTCATTTGCTCACCGCGCTTCATGATCTCTTCGAAGTCGTCCTCGGTGCCGTCTTCACCCGTAGCAAGGCCCAGAGGACCTTTGCTGTTGAAGACTTTCTCGGCACCGTGTTGAATCATGGTCAAAAGCTCGTCCTTGGACGCAGCACCCTTGGCAGGCTGCTGAGCGCGTCCCTGCTGAATGACCAGCTGGTCGAGTCGGAGCTTTTGAGCTGCGCGTTCGAGCACCTTCTCTTCGATGGCACCTTCGGTGACAAAGCGGAAGACATAGACTTGCTTGGTCTGACCAATACGATGAGCTCGGTCCATGGCCTGGAGATCGGCCTGCGGGTTCCAATCGCTGTCGAAAAGGACAACGATGTCGGCAGACGTCAAGTTGATACCGAGACCACCGGCACGGGTAGTCAAGAGGAAAAGGAACTTCTCGGATCCTTCCTTGTTGTAGTCGTCGATGGCAGCGATACGATCCTCATGCGCTGTGGAACCGTCGATGCGGCAGTACTGGTAGCCTCGCATGACAGAGTAATCCTCCATGATGTCCAGTACACGGCTCATCTGCGAGAAGATAAGCACTCTGCTGCCCTGCGCTTTCATGCGCTTAAGCAACCTGTCCAGCATGACCATCTTCGCAGCGTTGTTGACGAGATGCTCGTCGGTTGTGTATGGTGGACCCGGCTCGGCGCCCTCGAACAGGTAAGGGTGGTTACAGCACTTTCGCAGTTGCATGACAATGTTGAGTAGTCGTGTCTTGGACTCCTTGTTGCCGGCACCGCCGTTGACCGCATCAATGTCCTTCTCCAAGATCTTCTTGTACCACTGCACTTGCATATCGGAAAGACCGACATACAAGTTGATCTCCTTCTTGGGCAGCAGAGACTTCTCGACGTCTGCCTTGACACGACGAAGCAAAAAAGGTCGCAGCACCTTGTGTAGTTGTTGGATGACAGTGTCCGAGTCGGTGTCCTGCTGCGAGAACCAGTCGTCAAAGGCGGCTGAGTCACCGAAGACGTCTGGGAGGAGGAAGTTGAGCAATGCCCACAGTTCGTGTAGGTTGTTTTGAAGGGGTGTGCCAGTGATGAGCAAACGGTTGCGCGAATTGAACAGGCGCACCATTTGCGCAAGTGAGGACTCCTCGTTCTTGATTCGATGCGCCTCGTCGATGATGATGTACTCCCAGGCGAACTTCTTGAGATGCGACTTCTCGCGGAGAATCATCTCGTATGAGGTGATACAGACGTCGAACTTCTCGTCCACCAGGCGCTCCTTGATGAGCTCGGCACGGTCGTCCTTGTTTCCTTGCAAGACCAGGACATTGATCTCGGGGATCCATCGAGCAAACTCTCGCTTCCAGTTGTCAAGCGTCGACTTGGGCACGACGACTAGATGTGGGCCTGTGATGCCGGCGATAAAGCGGAGGTAGCCGATGAAGGAGATGGTCTGGAGCGTCTTTCCAAGACCCATCTCGTCGGCCAGGATGCCAGAAATACCGTTCTCGTGGAGAGAGATCAGCCAGTTGAGACCGGCAACCTGGTAGTCACGCATGGTGCCGCCGTGAATGAAGCCCGGCGACTCGCGGAAGACAGTCTCGTTGTGTCCACCATGCTTCTCCTCGCGCACCAGCTCGTCATCCTCCTCCTTCTCAGTCTTGCGCCGGCGCTCAGCAGCCGCACCGCCCTTGCGCAGCTTGTTGGCCTTGCTCCTCTTTGCCTCTTCGGCGTCTTGGCGGTCGATCTCAGTGAGAATCTCCTTGATGTGTGGGTTGGGGTTGGTGTCGATGAAGTGGCGGAAGAGGTCTGTGAGGCCGAGAAGGTATCGGAAACGACGGATGGTATCGTCTTCCTACAGGGTCACATCGTGTCAGTGCTGTAACCTTGGGCGCATAGCTCTTGCTGTAAGCCTACCTTTGACGCGCCGAGGCGGTCGTGCTTCTTGCCGTAGATGCTCTTGCGCATGTTCATGGCTTCCGCGCGCTTCTTGCGGCCGTCGACTGGCGCGTCGCCTGCCACACTGCTGGCGGTTGTGTTTGGGTTGGTGTCGGAGTCCTAGTAGAGAGTCAGTTTGTGTGGAGTAACATACTGTGGATTGAGGAAAGAGACGTACCGTGTAGTCGGGCGTGTCCTGGAAGTACTGCGACTGCATTGTTAGCCTGTTTGCTCGAATATGCGTGTTTCATTGTCGCCAGTCCGCCGTCACCGCGATGCGGAGCGGAAGGAGCTGTCGGGACGCGCTTACACCAAACTTCTTGAAGCCGCTGATTTTGCTGTCCTGCTCCTGGTCCTGCATCTCCACGTCCTCGTTCGCCGAGACGTCGGCCGTCGAAGGCCCGTCCGACTCGATCTCCTTGTTGCTGCTCTTCCGCGCCATCTTGCCCGTGGGGGGCTCTTCGCCGCGTCTGCTCGTGGAGGTCGTGTCCTATGGCTTTCGCGCGGTGGTGTTTGTGTGTCTGGGCACTTGGCGAGATGCTGTCGATGGGATGGGGTGACGCGTCGAGGCTGTGGGTTGTCGGGTAATCGATTGAGGGAAGCCAGGGTAGGGTGTGTGAGGTAGCAGATCGCGTTCAAAATAACTACAGGAGACCGTTCTTGCCTAGTGCGAAGTACGCTAACGCACCCACTCCTTCCCCTTCGACTGATTTCTGACCAATGAGTGCCTCGCTCGCCAATCCACTACCCGTTGACGCGTCAACACCACAACATCGTCAGGATGGCTCCAGTTCAGCTTTAATCTCTGTAATCCAACGCGCCCAATGGACGCGAAAAGTCAGTATGACGTCAATCCGTCCGGTTTGACGTTAGATGGAAGGACATTAACCACGTCTTGGAACACTGACATTTCGTTGACTGTTGTACCACAGCCTTCTTTCTTCTTAACGCCTCGCCCACTGGCTCTGTCTATGTGGACAGCACATTTTCGTGTTCATGTTCATATCATTGAAGCCACTATCTACGTTCAAACCTCACATCCACTACATTACCACTCCATAGTCCCTCTCCTCAGCAAGATCTCTCCACCAGTTACTCCACTCCTACCCGGCATCGCAGTCTTCAAAATGCCCACCGCATGCAACTCCTCAATCAAGCTAAACAGCATACCATCACACCCCTTCGCCGCCATCAAGTTCGCTGTAACTGGCAGGTACTCCAAATGGCCCGTTATTGTACTATTATATGCCGCCTCGCCTAAAGGCACGACATAGTCCGGCACCTCAGCCATGACGCTGATGCGGCTGCTGCTGAAGCCAAAAGGCACGCCCGGCTCGTCGAGATACACGTTCCGCGGGTTGGCGCGCGCCGTGGAGCCCACGTACATGACGATCGACTCCGAGCACGTCTTATCTGAAGGTGCGAGGAACGTGCTGCTCGCCCAGTCCATGAAGGTAGTTTTATTGGCAATCGCTTCCTCTACGGGAATCGTCTGGTTGTCGCCCCAGCCCCAGCGTGCCAAAGGTACAGGATTGACGAAGGGCCGGCGACCGTCATATTTGGCAGCGTAGTCAGCATAGAAAGGCTCGCGGACGAGCTTGGTTTGCTGTTTGGTGATGAGCAGCGCATAGGTCAGGTTCATGAAGGTTGTCAGGGGTCCGACAGTTGGGTTATCTTGCCTGAACGATGAAGTTATGTTGTAGGCTGATGTGTTGGCCTGGAGGTATGCGGTAACGTTTGCGAGGAAGTTCACCAGGAGCGCATTGGCGGGGTTGCTGGCTGAGGTCGGCCAGCTAAGAGTTCGTATGTTCTTTGGGTAAGAGCTCGTGATCGTGATGTTTGAAGCGTACATTGCTTGTGCTGCTTCCATCCAGACGACGGGGTCACGGGCCAGTAGACCAGGGGTGTCGAGGACTGGACTCAGTGGCATCGTATGGTCCAGCGAGACGAGGCCGTGCGAGGGTCTGTTGCCATATAGACCCTGAACTTGGGACGGACCGCGCACACTGCCGCCGGTATCTGAACCGAGAGTGACATCCAGCCATCCGTAGGCGCCAGCACCAGCTCCCCCACCAGATGAGCTAGACGACGTGTCCTGGTAGCCGTCACCTCTTGGGTTGAACGCTTCGTGGTAGTCCACCCAGTCGGCGGTTGCACTTTCGCCGTTTGCGAACTGGGACGTGAGCATCTTGCCAACGATGATCGCGCCGGCATCTATCAGATTCTGAACGGGCGGTGCGGTGCTGTTAGCAGGCGGATATAGCCAGTACCAGGCTCGGTTACCGTTACTCGTTCGTAGGCCCTTGATGTCGTAGATGTCCTTGATACCGATCCGCACACCAGCCAGAGGCTTCTCCGCAGACTTGGTGTAGTACATGCGCGAAGGCACAGCAATAGCAAGCTTCTGGCCCACTGTGCCGGCGGGCAAGACCGAGTATGATCCTTCGCCATTGGTGGTGACTGACTCCGTGAAAGCACCCTGGATGTCAGAATAGAGCCTCCAAGCCTGGTAGACGTGGCCAGCTGCATTGATGAAATATGGACCAGATGGAAGATGGCTCGACGCAGTACCACTGAGAACAGTGTACGACGAGTTTGCTGGTGTGCTGCCGTAAACATAGATTGCTGAGGATAGTTAGCATATGTTGAATACAGGTAGGGTTCTTATTCGGTGATAATGACATACCGTCAAGAAAGCCTTCTTGCCAAACATCGTCCTTGCTGTACGATGCCACATCCACGGTACCGTTCCCAGCTACCACCGTGATTGGGACGAAAGGTCCATTCTCAAACGAAGCTTTGATCTCTTCACACCCAAAGATACTGGCTACAGCCTTCGGCGGCAGGAAGTAGTCCACGCCTCCGAGTGAAACTGTGAAGCCCGTTGCCGACACAGCAGCTTGTACACTGGATGCAAAAGCCAGCGAGGTGACGCTCAGAGCTTGAAAGAGACCCATTTTGACAACCGAAGATCTACACAACACTACCTACACGCTCATGTCGGTACTCCATGGCTTATATACCAACCATACAGTCGGCACGCAACTACCGCATACTCGGTCGATTACGTCGTGCCAACCACACCGCTAGACCTGTCTCTTCTGCAGGTACTGCTCTTGAAAGTATCCATTGGGAAGGTCGACCAGCTACAGGCAACGATGCCAAGAGATGTTGTGCCGCATTTGGGGTCGATAATGATAAGCCAGCGCCGAAGCACGCGTTGACAGGTTGATAAATCGTAAGCATACGTAGACGGCGTCGAAAAACATAGCAAAGAGAATAGTTAATGGCTGGTGCAGGTTTTGCCGATAGTCCACGGGCGGTGTTCCTTATCTTTGGGTGGAGATGCAGCGACTCGGTACCGGTAACTGAGCAGGGATTAGTACGCTCACTCGCGATACCGGTCGCCGGTCGAGCGTCCGTCGGTTTTGACTCTTGGGTCGACTGGGCTTGCGGGTCGGTGGGTGTTAGTCATTATGGTGGTCATTGTTGATAGTTAGATGATATCTTGACATTGTGAATCGTTCAATTCATGATTGCTGACGCTTGATTTCCACGAAATGCTACCGGCACCATTGCGGACTACCACGGGACAACACCGGACTGATGCTGCCAATCTCGAAACCGCAACTGTCTTGCCTGTATCATGACGCTGCTCACTGGGTCTTCTTCACACTCCTGTTCTGAAAACCCATGCCATGAATGTACACCAGCGACCCACCGAGATACGCCGCAAAGATTGTAGCCGGAACCGCCAACAACGTGCTCACGATGATGTTCTCATTGCTTGGGATGAAGCCTGCATTGCTTCTCCTCGACCACCAGTTATATAGGGCTCCGAAGGCCGCGATGTCGTTGATGAGAGCGTGTGCCACTCCGACTTTCGCTTTCTTGGAGGAGAAGCCGTCGCGCTGGATGACGGGCATGAGCTGCTGCGCTCCGGTTGCCACAGCTGGTGCCGAGAAGAGGAGCGTGAGAATCGTGGTGTAGTACGAGAGTACTGGGAACATGGAAGGCGACAGCGCGATGCCAAAGGTCTTGACTTTTGGAGATGTTAGTACTTCGCGATCGTACTGGTTCGCAATTCTTACAGGAGGACGCTACAGCCGTCGCAGTCGGCGCATACGTCGACAAGAAGTACACGGCATCGAGTCCTCCTGTCAACAAAGTTGTCGTGATCGGGAAGTGGACCGTGGCGGGATGCGCTGGATGGCTCATGTTGTCGGTCGTTGGGTGTAGTAGGATTGGGAGTGATGGTGCTTAGGATGGTATGCACAGTGAATATACGTCAAGGGGATCGCTTTGCTTGAGACAGCCGAGCTTCTTCACGGTGCAGTGCTTGCCTACCAATGTGCGGAGAGCCGGAGTTCACGGTCTGGAATGTGCATCGTGAGAATGCATCGTCGCAGCCAATTAGACTCCAGCAGAAAGTCAGATATGCGGCTGCTTAAAACGGCTGTTATGATCTGTCGTCATCGATATCGCTGTCGTCGTCCGCGGCGCCGATGCGTAACGTTGTGCGGGCGGCTGGATGTTGCTTCAGCAGCCATCCAAAAGTGGCCAACTCAGGCACCCGCATCGCTCTTTCACAGCTCAACGGCACAATGTCTGCACTTCATCGCGTGCATGGAGTCCGCGAAAGGCACAGGCTCAGAGCCAGTGTACGACTGGCATGCGGATCCATACTGGCGAAACCGTCGCTTATCGCCCGCACAAATCCAGGTTCACGATGCTGCCTAATCCCTCAGAGTCTGTGATGAACATGTCTTCAGGCGGGTGTGCGTGCAGGGCGCGTAGGTATTGCTTTACTGATTCGGCTCGAGAGTGGTCTTGCAAGGAACTGAACTGGGTGTCGGCCAACGGCACGCGCTCCAGACATGAGCGCAAGAACTGATCTGAGCGCATGAGCGCAATGAGCCGAGACTTGTGAAGTTCACATAACACAGAGTCAGAAGTACAGGGTGATATGCAATCGTATGTGAGTCTGCATCTTAGGACTCCATGGACATGCTCGTGGACCTTAGCAGGGATTTTTGTAGGGGGGGTCGATGATATGACAGTTGTTCAAGAATCGAGTCGCACGAGTTCAAATGCCTCCGTCGGCGCAAGCCATCCTTGAAGACGATGTGAGGGGCAGGCTCCAGTACCCTATCCAGGAGTCGATGTGGGTGGGTCCAGCGACTTGTTCCACGTGGCTGGAAGACATGCCGCTTCTTTGCCAGACTGCCATGCTGATCCCATCTCTTCATCCGGAACAGAGGGGGGAAAAGCGGAGTGTCCGGCTCTATACTCTCGATTAGAAACCAGCATTCACTGAAGACCCGAGGTGCGTAAAGCCCTTTGCCCGTTTCCCTGAAGTAGGTGTATGAGTCGGTCTTATCGGGCTTGGGGAAGATGTGCAGCGTCGTGACATCAGTGACTCTGAGGAGCGGGGACCCTGCAAAGTGTTCTTGGAGTTGCATGCCCGTTAAGTCATTAGACCACTGAAACATGTCTGCTCCTCGACTCGTCTGCTGGGCTAGTGCAGGTGGTGTACTCTGTTGGGTGAGTGGTCTAGTACGACCTCCGACAAGGTCAACAGCCACTGGTAGGATCCTATCCGTGTCGTCTTCGAGCTTGAAGCTGGCGCTATGCTAGAGATGCACGAAGTGTTATCATCAAGCCTACTGCCGGCTCTCGAAGAAAAAGATAGGTTAGCAAACACGATATCGGTTGAGAGCGTTACCAGGAACCGCAACGAGCAGGTACACCTAAGGAGCCTCGTAGATGAATTTGGGTGGATGAACGTGCTTCGAAGCGATAACGTCCAGAAAAGTCTCTTTGACTCGGAAAATTCACGGAAATGCAGGTGGATACACATCAGCTCAAAGTTCTCAGACCATCTGCCCGGTTGTCTCCTTGTTCTATCGGATTGGAGTCGAAGCCCCGACCGCAATGCAGCGGCACTTCACCAACTCGAACATTGCATCAACCAGCAAGAGCGCTTCTCGAAGCATTGAAGATAATTTGCGCCCTTCTTCCAGTATCTGTGAGAGAACCATAACAACGTGGAAGAAGAACATTCGAAGGAAGACGGACCAATGCTGTTAAGTGTGCCATTCCTGGATTGGACTATTGATGGAGAAATCCCCCCACTCAGATTCCAGGTCGACAAAAGAGAAGACTACCAGTCTTCTAGGAGCATGTCGCGTTTACTTCGATCAATTCTGCAACACTTTTATCGGCTCGAGGAAACGAGCGATCGCGAATCGCAGCAGGTTTTCATGAAGCACAAGCTATGGACCACTGACCGGAACCTTGACCCAAAGGTCAGGAGGAGGTATGGTCAGTATCCTACCTCGCTCAACGTCGACGAGCTTTGGATTTTGGTTGTCGATGCTCGAAACGTTGTCACATTTTCGAGCAATCAGACCTGGAAGTCGATATGGCCGCCGCTGCAGCTTTCGGCGCGCATTATGCAGGTATCATTTCGAGGCATACGGAACTCCTTGATCAACACTTCAAAAAAACAGAACGAGCAGGATTTCAACTCGCCAATGCTTGTTATTGCAGCACTAAGTGGCGCTTTAGGCATGCTCCACCGATCTTTTTGGACGGACATAACATTGTGTCTCTCGGACAGATATGCCAGGGAATGAAAGTGCAGCGTAACCAGGATAGACGCTTTGAGGTGCTTGACGCGCTGAGACTAAGTGGCGTACCATGAGAAAACGCGATAACTTCTACTAGTATGGGGACCCTATTCTCGTATAGTTGACGTGTCGAGTGTTTTGCGAGTGGTTTTTGCTTCCGGTGAATGGCGTGGGACATAGAGCCCATCAGCTTTCAGTCGCAGATCCAAAGAGCTTTCTTAGAACTCTAGACGACGCGAAGCTTCGAGATTATGTACCATGCCATGTTTCCAAAAACTCGCAGTTCTAGTCATGCAAGCACTTTGTCCAGCTTAGTCTCTTAGGAATGTCCGTTTCGAAAATAAACCAACTCCACCGTCGGAGCGTCAAGCACCGAGAAGATTGCAGCGCCAAGATGGTTCAACAAACTCTCAACGTTCCTGAAACAGCATTGAAAAGGCCGTGCCTGGATCTCATCTATATTTTGCGGGAAGTCTGAGCTTCCTGTTGCGGCTCATGGGGAACCGCTCACCGGCCACCAATCAGCGTCACCTCATTATGGATGATCTATCTAGACGCAAATATTCCAGCATTCAGCACATCTTCACGGCCAGACAACTCGATGTGTCGATAGGGCTATGATGAGCTTCGTGCATGGATATGAACATCGAGATAACGCCATGCAGGCAGGCTTAGCTATTTGATACGGCATATGGCCCTTTCGATCCGGCCAACATCGCCAACATCTTTGGGCCTACAAAGGCAGTTGTATAAGAGTGTCTAGCCAGCTGAAGACCGCAATGAGTTTCTAACCTCAGCATTCTCTTTTGATCATCAATATGAAACTCACATCTGTCCTCACAGGCACGTTCGTTACGTTCGCAGCCTGCCAAACACCAGCGCCATATACCGACGAGAAGTCGGGCATCACATTCAACACCTTCCAGCATAGCAGCGGGATGTTTTTTGGGCTCGCACTCCCCCAAAACACAACTGGAAACACCGACTTCATTGCCACAATCGGAGGCAAAGGCACAGGCTACAGCGGCGTGAGTCTTGGTAGTGGCATGCTCGGCAAGCTCCTCTTCATCAGCTGGCCCAACTCGCAAAGTGTGTTGAGCAGTTTCAGGACGACGACGTATGTACTCACGGTATATTGGATACTTGAAAGCTTCACAACTGAGAAGACGAACAGCAACTACGGCTCACCTGCGGTCGCAACAGGCACTTTCTCCCAAGTTCCGATCGCCAACGGTACTTATATCAATAGCACGCACTGGACATATACCTTCCTCTGTTCGAAATGCATTCAGACTGACGGCACAACATTCAAGGCCACCGATACTGCGCCGAGCTTCGGATACGTGCTGAACCCCACCGCGCCGATCCAGAAGACGAATGCTGGCGCTACTGTATCGAAGCATACTTCGCAGGGCCATGCAGTGTTTGATTTGAGCAAGGCGAAGAACAGCAAGTTTGACACCTGGAGAGGCTGGGCGAAGCCCGTCATTGCGAGGCGTTTCGATACCTAAGCGTACACTGCTGGTCATCTAATGAGAGGTTCAACACCCAACAGGTCATAGCAATTTTTCATGTCAAGATACACAAGACCGTATTGCAAGCTTCCAAGGTACAATCCTGCGAACATCCAGTTTGAAAACAAAGTATTTACATAATGCCGAAATGTACTTGCTCGCATTTTTCGCAACACCGTCATGTTCCCGTATAAGTCTGCGCTCCCCAAACACCGATGCAACAGCCACAATTGCCGCCGATGCTCTCGGTGCTTGGAATGCCCGTGCTGATGCCTCGTCAGTCTTTCAGCCGGATATTGCCAAGGGTAATATATACGGCTCATAAAGCTTGTGCAACATTTTCTGCTGATCCCAAATAGGGGAGGCTTCTGAGCTAATATATTAATATAGGATAGAGGATCTCCAGGGACGCATCCATGAATGACCTCAGTTACTGCAACTCTGGGGCTAGAGAATCAAAAGCCTATCCAACTGCTCCATGCTCGAACATGGCGTCTAGAGTCATTGGACTACAAATGAACTGTCTCAGCGCTAAAGGGGAAGACTTCACGGCCCTTGGAGGCAAGGTCTTATGCGATAAGAACGTCGCAAGTACCGACACGAACATCTACGATCGAAATAGCATGGGCAAGACCAATGCAGTCATGCAGCTATACTATGCAGCTGTCAAAGGATTGAGATAATGCGGGGCGTCTTTGATGATCTTCTGCTCAATCACATCTTTAATGGTCCTGTCTCATCCTCTTCACCTACGCCAGTCTGCTCTCTCTATCCTTCGGCGCAGCGAATTATCATCTTTACGTCTCGGCTCCTGTCGATCATCTCGGCAGCGACACTTCTACCTGAGTTAATGGAGGCTGAGGTCAAACCGTACATCATCAGACTTGCCCACACACGATATGTCCGAATGTGCAAAACGACGAAGTGGACTTGGGTGCATTCAGCGTGACATTTTGGGCTCATGGCACGAAGATCATGGGTGATGATGTGTGGTTGAAGACGGAATTGGGGTGCTACGTCACGCAATACAATGTATCGGAGTATGATGGTGACTGTAAGTATGATTCTATCGATTATGGACCAAGGAATAACCAAAGTTCAAGATACAACTGATCTCGCATACTGCGGCCGCGCGTCCGAGGGGGAGGAGCTCACCATCGAAGCCGCAACGACCAAATACAAGATGGAATGCAGAATATGTCCCTGGCTTTCCTGCGATACTACATCGTATCTTCTAGAGAACGTCGATCTCGAACTCATATACTGGGTTCCTGATGGTCAACTCATCATCGACGATCCATAAGATTCCATCACATAACGTAGCATGCGGACGCAGCTCACACAAAGCAGGATCTGGATGAAAACCACCAACAACTGCTATGTCGCGCAAAAGAATCTCTACTCAAAGCCAGACATCAATTATCTCGACTCTTGCGGTCCCATTCCTCATCTTGAGCTTGTCGATCACAACAACGAAAACGGCACCAGCGAAGTCGACAAACGTGAAGTTAACGGACGAAGGAAAAGCCTTCAACCCGTGCTCGAGCTCACCAGTCGAGGCTTGATGTACCTAGTCAACGTCACAGTCGGCGAAGAATACGCATACTGCCGCTCGTGCCCGAAAGACCCTTGTGAAACGAAGAAGACGTACGAGATTGACCAGGAAGTATGGCTACATTTTTTGGTCAAGAACGATAACGAAACCGTGTGGTGGAGCGAGACAACCGTAAGTGATGGTACCAGCTTGAGTTTCGTCCACTGATACTTCGTGCGAGCAGGATTTCTGCTACATGAAGAGCTCAGACTTTTGGGAAAGTCGGGAAGGTGGTAGTAAGTCTACCGGATGTGCGATGCGACAAGGTCGAGCGGCTGATTTGTGCAGACTATCGTTTTCCTTCGTGCGAATACTTCACCAATCCCAGAGACACTTCAGGCGATGACGACAGGCGAAGGTAGTCAGATGAATGTCTGAACCAAGTTGAAGCAGAAAGAACATGTTTCTGCTTTGGACATAGCCAGTTTCATCTAGTATCTCGAGTCATCAGAGCGCATTCGTCGCGTCCTACGGCACCTTTAAAGAAAGAGTCGATTTTAATTGGCGAAGCAAGCATTTGAGTCTATGGAAGAACATATACAATAATGATCTACATGAAACAGCGCGCGAATCGAGACACAACAAGTCTAATTAAGAGAGAGGAAGAAGAGAAAGTAAACCAAAGAAATCAAAAAAATATCCAGAAGGCATAGTCTTGAAGCCAGAGTCTCCTCCGTATACAGATGATGTCAAGAATCGTGCTTGCATATATTCCATCAGGATTCGCCCAATTTGATTGCCAAGCTAAGACAATGTGGCACAACATCATGTGAGGTGTTTGCTCCCGCAACCTCACCCGTGCGTCTCGACTTCTTGTGACACGCGACTAGCAGTCAAGCCGTTTGATGGCAGCGGAAGCCGCGGTCCGGTCACCAATCGCATTCCTCCTCGTCCGCTCTTTGTGACACGTGCCGCGAGAGCTCTGCTCGATCTTCGGGTTGCAGATCTTGTTGCCGTTGCGCTGTGACATCTCACGACCGGCATTCCGGCTGTGCGCCTCCACGTTTCTGGCCTGGTGGTTGCAGACGTTGGTGTCGACGGCAGTGTGCTTTGACTTCGCCATGCCGGATTGTTGCTTTCCGGGTTGGTTGGATCGGCGTGCAGATCTGCGAGGAGGGTTCTTGCGTTCGCTGACGTTCTTGACTGGCGTAGTGCCTGGCTCACTGTCTGAGGCCCAGGAGACCAGAGAACTGCGGCGGACAGCTGGCAGCTGCGGGAGCTCTTCTGCCTTGCAAGGCCGTTGAAAGGAACTTTGGGGCGCAGCCAAGGTCGTGGTTGATGCCTTTTCGGGGGTCACGATCGGTGTCGGTGGGCTCGATGCCACGATAGTATCAGACTGAGTATGGGTATCGGAAGACACAGCGCTGGATGAAGGAATGTCGGAAGGCTGTGGGCTTGGTGAAGGTACAGGTGTCTCGCGAAGGTCTATAAGCAGGTCCGAGATCTTACTGTCGCGTCGGCCGCTGGACTCAGACGTCGGCGAAAGTGGAGCCTGCGGATCTGTGTGCAATGCTGTCGCCTTCTTCGATGCAACGTTGACGATGGGGCGGGCAGATGACTCTGCCTGAGCAGGGTCAACACCTTCGAGTTGCCTGGTCTTGAACGTGGACGGATCGGGAAATACGCGTAGACTAGAGCCAACTTTCAGCTCGTCGTCGTCGTCTTCGTTGCCTGAAGCGAGGCGGCGCTGCATCCAAGTTGGGCCTCTAGCCGCGATCGCTGTCTTCTACTTCCACCACTTCGGCACTTGAGTGAAGCCAATCTCGCGCAGCCGATCGATGGAGGGCATTTCGTGCTTGTATCTGCAGCCTTGCTCCATGTAGCCACACTCGCCGGTCTTGATCCAATGACTGCAGAACACCTTCTTCGATGGGTCAGGCTCGATGCCGGAGGGATAGGGTATGCGATAGCCAATACGTTGTGCATCCTTGGGATAGATGGAAGCAAATCTATCGACCAAGGATGAGGGGCAATCTTGAGGAATGCTTGCCGAGATAGATGCGTGGACAGATTCTTTGTCGACGACCTGAGTCGGTACGGACCACGGTTGGTGATGCTTCTCCTCGATTGTGTTCGCTGGCTTCGTGCGGACGCAATGGTCCGGTGCCAAAAAGCGCGACGTTGGAGCTGGCAAAGGACGAGAGGGCGATATGCTGCTAGGCTTTTGGATCGATAGAGGAATTGCCGGGTGCTGAGTCTCTTGCAAAAGCTTCCAGTTCTCGTCGGACATCTGGCGATGTGTCAACTGGCGTGGGATGCCTTGCAAGTGGAAGGGAAGTTGGTCGGCAGGGATGAGAGGGATCATGTCGTTGCCACGGAGAACATAAGCGCGCACGCCATGTGGAAGTGGGCACCTTGTAGAGACTTGTGCAGCCATATTGCCAGGCAGGAGTAGGACGGTACTAAGAATGTTGTAACAGCTATCGCGGTCTGCTATACGGTTCTGTGGCCACCAAATGGATGTGGTAGGTAGTCGAACGAAGAAGAGCGGAGGCCGTGCTATATGTGGATGACGGTGCCTTGTATTGCCCAAACAAACAGAATGCTGCATCTTCACGACAGGCACTAATAGCAGTTCCGGTGCGACGCCACCCAAACTTGCCTGCAAGGCAAACTTGTCCACCAATTTTGGCCGCATACATTGACTTTGAAGCCTTAGGAGTATGCGGTACTCAAGTGCACCAGCTTGTTGGACTCGAATCGTGGCCGGCGAACCTGATTTCAGTCGAATTCTGACTGATGAAACGATTCGCTAAGTCTTTGCGCTCCTTCTATTCCAATGCGTTTTGCGGCTCTTCTTTGTGGCTTTACTCGCTACCTCGCTGTGTGGGTCTTCGCCAAATCCTCGACGGGATTGTTGTTCTGGGAGGAAACCTCAACTATGCACACTGTAGCGGGCCAAACTTGACGATTGCTGAGTGAATCAATGACAAACAACTACAAGTTTCCGGGAATGAACGGCTTGTCGCTCGTGTGTAGTGAAGCAGCACAGCGAGTTGTTCCTTTACGGGGGCATGGCATTAGACTCAGCAAGCCAACTATCCCACTGCTCCCAATTAATTGGGTCGAGGCTGTTATTCCCCATAATGTAGTCGTCTGGCAACATGAAGTCAAAGTCTATTGCTGGGTTTTCGGCCTCGCCGTAATCGGAACTATCGTTTAGGCTGGACTGGTTGTTGTTACCGAAAGCGTCCGGCTGGACAGCGTTTGGAGGGTAAGGAAGTGCGACGTCCATCGTGGGATGAGGAGTATATGTGGCATAACGGTTGATTCCTAGCGTCCCTTCATCTCCGCGCGCAAGATCTACGGAGCTGTTGTGTTTTGCAATGCGCATTTGCTGTTTTGCCTTGGCCTTTTCACGCCATTGGCGTAACTGAGAAATAAAAGTTGGAGTCGGTGGGGGGTTCATGTTCCTGCTGCGAAAGGCATCCTCGCGAGTGGCAAAGGCTTTGAGACAGAGGTTGCCCACAGCCACGTGGATCGGCTTCTGCATGTCGTTCACCATAGCAGGGGTATGTTCTAGAGATACGCGTATGAGGTCAGCGTTTGTCTCTTGTGCAGTTCGCACAGAAAAACTACATACCGTACGAGCTGATTATTAATTCCCAAGTTTTGTGGGCATCAGCCTTGAAGGGATCCGTCCGCAGGGTATCAAGGACGTGAATAAACGCATGCCACTGTCGAAAGTAGGGTGTATGCCACGAGAATCGCCGAAGCACGTCGTTCGATTGTACCATGTTGTGCTGCTCCAGAAGCTTCACACTGACGTCCCAGACTAATTGGCGTTCGGAGTCCGACACCTTATTGGTCCAGCTCCGTGGATGATGCGTAAGGAAAGTGACAACGTTCATGCCGTAGCGCCCAACCAGCATCGTTAGAAGATGCAATGGTTGGGAAGGATCGCAATAGCGTAGATACTTCATCTCAAGCCTGTCTTGCAGTTCCTTGACAGCAATTTCCATTTCTCCTTTACTGTGGTCATCTCTCTTCTCGTCGAGGTTCCACTGCGCCGCCTTCAAGCCCTCTTCGCGAAACTTGGCTATGCGGCTCACCGCAAATGCCATCATCTCACACCTGAACGCTACAAAAATTACGTCCGTGACTTTGTTCTTGACAGCTGTCAGGGTGGTCATGCTCGGTTGAAGTTGATCGTCATCAATATTGGTTGGCCATTTCGTGCTTTCGGCGCCGAAGTCGAAGTCCCTGAATTTGGCGAGGCCACACAGTTCAGCGGTGCGAGAATCGTGCATCTTGAGCTGCCACCAAATACGGCGCCTGAGTTCAGTTTTGAATGGCGATAGTCCCAGGAATGACCCATCGCGATCGAGACCCATAACATGAGCGGCGCGTAGTGCCACTCCAGTCAGACCGTAAAGAGCACGAGGTTCGTAGACATCTCGAACGGCAAGTAAGTGAAGGACCATAGCTTGCAACACCGTAATGTTAGTAGTCCCCAAGAACCTAGCTCGTGATAATGCCCGTTCGGTAGCGCGTGTATATTTCGATAGAAGACGTTTCTGGGGTACATTGAATCGTGACTGACACTCTTGTTCGTTCAGGGACATGATAGCTGTTCCATATATTGCAAACATCAGAGATTCGAGTGCGCGAGGTATGGGGGTACTTGTGTCGCTAGCAGCTTTTTGGATAATTGGCTGGAGAGTAGGTACATGCACGACCTTTGACAGCGGATCTATCCGAGCGGAAGGCACAAAGTCAGTGTTCGTCCTGTATGCAGTTCGCGAATACTTCACTGACCAACGTTTTGCACAAATATATCCCACAGTTGTCGCGAAACTAGAGGCGTAGGATGAAGCGGTCTTTTGTAGCACGACTGTGGTCGACCTCTGAGAGCGAATTCATGGCCGCCATCAGAAGACTCTGTACTGCTGCTGTCTCCGGTATCATCGAGTGCATTTTCGGGATCGTTGGCCTACATGTAAGCTTAGCAGTGTTCAAGTTCTCGTGTCCAACCGTCAAGAACCGAGTTCAAGCAACAAGAGGGCTGAAAAGCTTAGAATTAGATGATCTTTCGCACCGTATGTGACTCTCGAATAACTCTTTTGGCGTAGAGAAAAATTGAGTTCTCACCTCTTCGGCCACCCTGCTCCACAAATTGCTAAAGATTGTTAGCCAGCAGCCACGCATAATGGGTCGCGAGGAGAGTTGCCTACTTCTCGACGAACTTGAATCGTTGTCCGGTGAAGCCCACTGCTGGTATGGTAGCGCTAACACGAGAATGAGCTGTCTCGTTTGCAAGCGATATCCGAGAGACAGTATCGTCCTGAGTAGAGGCCCCAATCTGGTGGCTCGGCAGATCAAAGTTAGTGGGCCCTGGCAACTGTTTTGTGTCGATGCCATGTTCTTGCAGCAGAGCCTCGTACTGAGTCAGACGATCAGCAAGAGCTTGAACCTTGACACGCTTTTGTCGTTTGCGCGTTGGCTTCGCGGCGTTGAAGACACATTCCGCGCTGTGTTTCGTACACGCGCTACACGGTCTTTGCCGGTCCTAACGAAGTCATTGTAAATCCCATATATACTTTAAAAACTTGAATGCGCTTACGCATTTCACTTTCCGCTCAGCGCAACGAATGCAGGCAAAAGTGATTCTACTGGGGGTATTGATGGTAGAGGACATTGTTATTGCAAAATTCGGAAGAGATGTTGCCGCAGGTGAAGAAAGAACGATGGAGGGCGATGGAAGCTAAACCAAAATACAGTCTCGGATATACAGACTGTTTTGCATCTCCGACAAAGCCGAGCGCCCGATAGCGCATGCTGAATTACGACAATGAAATAGGAAAATCGCAACGCTTGGAGGGCTACACGTGTCGTGCTTTCGAACCCACCAGATATTCCAATCGCATCGGCTATACCTACAGATATCGCAGTAATTTCCTTGTTCCCCACTTTGACGCCCCTGTCCATATTGTGGCTGTTGCATGGAGCCCAATACATGAGATACTCCAAGCACAGCATTGATTTCCCAATGTCAGATTCCCATTTTTATAGCACTTGGTACCAGTAAAGCACTGCGGTTGAATGTTTCTGGCAAGCTTCGGTGACCGCATTGGCAGGTGAAGACATCAAATCCGCATTCGATCGTGTGCTTGGACTGCCGATTTATGTACGTGCAAGTCGATAGCTACATACCTCTTACGAGGCGCGATATTCAGTGTAAGGAGAGACGGTATTACGCGTGGTGAGAGCTGTCAGCTCAGAGCTGTATGCCGTCTATGTAGTCGCCATCGGGCAGTGTTGTAGTTCAGAACTCGGGAAAGCTACCATACCTACCTGGATTGCGCCTCCTCTTCACCCAACAGTAACTTTGAAGATGTGGATTTCAAACTTCGCAGTATCACCCAGAGCTTGATGTACTGCATGCAATAGTCGATCTCATGCGATAGGCTCGGCAGGAGGCGCCGCACGTTTGGCCAACATGCCAACGAGTCCAAAGCCTTTTGAAACAGGCTCTGGAGAAACATGCGGTGGTCCTTGAGTTTTTATATTTAGCTATCGGAAATTCCAATCTGCTCGAACATTTGAAAGCGCAATGATCCGCGACAATCTAATTTTAAGGGTAGACCTCGGGCAAAAGCTTAACGCCACGAAAACGCCGTCTCACGGATCGACCTTCAACACCTCGCTGCGATCATGCTGCATCAGGAATTAGCAGCCAATAGCGATGTGGCGATGTCACATCTTGCAAATCACGGTCAGCGGAGGTGATCAGTCGTTGTGCATCCTCTCTTCCCCACGGCAGGCCGCATGCTCGAAAGGTTTCGACATCGACAACATTCCACGAAGCCATGGTGCCAGACCAGAGCCACGGTAGTATCGAAGCATCGTCAGCTTCGACAATTTAATGAGCCCCCCGGGGTTGACGCAATAGATACGAGCACCTTCGTGCCGTCACCCGGAAGGGTACCATCTCTGGCACAGAGTTTGCAAGCTCAAAGTCTAGGTGCTAGCTAGCGGTTTTTGCGCGACTGTGATCACGCTTCAGCAACCACTTTCATGCATGAATCATGGGTACCTAATGGCAAATTCCCAGACGGCCCGAACCCCATCTCAATTCGACGTTGTGGGTGCTTGGAGCGACATGGACTTGTTGTCGTGCTAAAGTTGACGTCTCGACGCACGCTGCGAGGCTAAGAATGGTTCACAGACTTGCATGATGGCAAAAAGTCTAGTGATCACCGCTACTTTCTGGAGGGCAATTCTTGAGTGCTCCTTCAAGGCAGAACAACCGGTCCAGATGCATATGCCACAACCCCTGTCTCATGTACCCAGCAATCTGCTCACACGCGACTGATGGATAACCGCCGCAACGAAGTGCTAGCGGTTGCCGCGTTGTTCTTCGTACTAACATGGACGACTGTCGTTGCCCGCTGCTATGTTCGAGCGGTGATGACGAAGACGTTCGGTATGGACGACTACTTCATGATCGCGGCTGCGGTGAGTTTGGACTCTTGCATCTTATGAGCATGACACTAACTTCACACCGCAGGGTGTCTTTACGGTATACCTATGTTTTCAATTCTTTTCGGCTACACGTGGGACAGGACGCCATAGATGGGACTTGTCGGATGACGATGCGCGAATCGCGCTCATGGTGAGTTCGATAACATGAACACATAATTCGTTACTAACGAAGAGAAAGTTCTGGTATCTAGGCGAGCTTCTTTATGTGATTACCAGCTGCCTTCTCAAGTTCTCGATCGGATACTTCTATTTACGCGTTGCGACTCAGTAAGTAATCTTGTACGGAATGTTCGAGACTACCATTAACGCTGCACCTACACTCTTCTCCAGACGATGGCATATCTGGACAATTCGCCTGCTGATGCAGGGCACCGTTCTGTTCGGTCTCATCTATTTCTTCTTGGTCATGTTTCAATGTGTACCAAGTATGTGGTCCCTCAACTTTCCGCTTTCTAGCTAATCTTGGGAAGTCAGCGTGTTCTGGAACGTACATCCGGCCTCCGCAAAATGTTTGCCGAAAGGACCAACTCTAGGAATTACATATGCTCTTTCAACGGTGAATGCGGGAGCGGACTGGGTTCTTGGAACTTTACCGATACTGATCGTGTGGTCCCTCAATATGAAGCTCAAGACGAAGATGCTCGTGGGCGGCATTCTCATGTTTGCTGCTATTGGGAGCACAGGCACGATCGTCCGCATGTTCTACCTTCATACACTCATGGAAGGCCCTGACTTTCTGTGGGCCACAACAGATGTAGCCATCGTAAGTGTTCATCTTCAAAATGCATGCGAGGAGACTTAGGCTGACCATGTGTGTCCGCTTTCCACAGTGGAGTACGGTTGAGCCTGGTATAGGCATTGCAACTGCAAGCATAGCCTGTCTACGGCCGCTCTTCCGCGTCTGGTTCTGGCGTTTGGGCCTTGCTGATCCTCCTCGCGACCGACGGTATCCAACGTACCGTTCTTCGAACAGCGGGAAAAAGCGCAAGGATCTTCGAGAGCGTCGACGAAGTCTCAGTCCTTCAGACCTTATCCCCACGACGAATAAGAACTGTACCAAATACACGGAACTATATGGATCTGGGAAGAAGGGAGAAGCTTTGGATTCTATGTCGCCAACGCTTGTTACAACGGCGTCGGAATTTGAGATGACACCTCTCGACACTATACAGACCGTGACAATAGACCAGGCGTCAAACCAGGACCTCGATCTTCCGCCACGAGTAGAGCTGAGAGACAGCTTCCGCAATAGTTTTACTCGCGGAACTGTTCTGGGGAAGTTCCGTATCCCAGCCTGAGAACGTGTTCGGTCGTGGTCAAGACTAAAATCGTCGTTCAGCATAACGAACAACTCAGAGGGATTGCACACGCCATGTGTACACAGGAGCTGGGACGCGAACAGACTTGCAATGACATGCTGCATTTCACTTCAGAGAATGCAGGATGCGGTTCGTTGCTATCTCACACCAACACGTTGGGCTTCACGTAGATTCCGTCTTTCACCAGACCCCAATATTGTTGAAAAGAATCATTCATACCTGTCCACTCGACCTAAAGAAAGCTTAGATTCCCGCTCGACCTCGCTCCCGAGTTTTCCGACTCGACCTCTCTCCCGTCACGGGCAGTGTACGACTACAAACCGCTCAGCACCGCAACGCCGCAGCGGCCTTCACCTTACACATTATCTGAAAAACACGCTTCCCTTCCGCAAGATAAGACATATCATGCCGAGTCCACAATTACCAGCACATCTACCAGCACATCATACTGAGTCGCAGCCAATTATGATGAGCGAGCGCAAACCCCAATGTCTCACACCTGGAACATTCCACCCAGATCTTCCAGCATTCAAGTTTCCCATGCTATCACATCAACCATCGACGCGAGAAGAGTGGAAAATGTCTCCCCAGTGAACAGACAACACATCCACAGCATCGCGCTTCACCCACCTTCTGCAACAGACCAAAGCCCTTGTTGGGACCCATGGCGTATACACATCCTTCACTGGGATAACAGTGTTCTCGCGCGCACCAGTCGCGCCAACCACATCACAGAAAGCAATCACGAAACAACTTGCGCTATCTCTCGCCGCAGCCCAGGATTGTGTTGACAGCGCCCAAATTGAAGGTCCGGCACGAGAAGACCTAGCTATCTTCAAGCAGCTATGGGACACAACCTCCATTATCCTCGAAAACGTTTTCGCACTCGGAACACTTGATCACGAGACGTTCGGTTGGGGAATGTACGGGCTTTCGACAGGCTATGTGCATCGAGCATCGTGGCGAGATAACGCGGAGTTCTTGTCGCTGCAGACACGACTACATGATGGGCTTATGCAGATGCTGGACCTGAACAAGCGACCGAGACGGCCGTAAATAACGACTAGTACTGGAGGCAAGGTCGAGATGTTGGCGAAGGCACGTCGGGAGATACATATCTGTGCGAATTTGCTGTTACAGCAGTTCAGTCGTGAGGAGTGGAGGAGGGTACGCTGGTATCACGGAGTGGCGGTCGTGGAGCAGTGGATCAAGCACTTGGGTTTATGAACCAAGTCATGAGGGTTGGCGGCAATTGGAGATGGGTGTTTGAGAGTAATACACGAGAACCTGATATTTCATCCAATAGCGACAGCGAATGATAGAGCAGGAAAAAAGGAGACTGAATACATTGAAGCGATCACCATGTTCTAGATGACACCGAATCTTCGACGATATTTCGATGCTAGTTCGACGCCAGGTAAATGGTGGTGTCTCAAAGGTTCATGCTTTGGAAATCGAATTGACGAAGCTGCGCGGATGCACCGAGAGTAAGATTGGTGGGTGATCTTTCCTGTATCGTGAATTTGCTGATGGAACCGTGGTCACAAGCATACGTGCAATGCATGAGTGAATGGCTTTGTTGTCACGGACGTCGGAGTTAAGTCGAACTCCGAGGTATGGAAAAAACGTGGGGTGGTGCGTCTTGGCATGACGCGCCGCGATCGCTCTTTTGACATATCGCCTCTTCAACCCGTCACCATCTCCAGTTCACCTACAACAATCAACCTCAACTCACAAATACCTCGTAAACGACCCGAATACAATACGCACACCCTCAAAACACCACACGTACCTCTCGTCAACATGTTCAAGCGAGTAGCAGCAGCAGTACCGTCGCAGATGCTCCGAACCGTCGCGAGACCGAGCATTGCATCACCAATCCGCACAGCAGCACCCACATTGTCCGTCTCTGGACGGCGGCAGTACCACGAGAAAGATAAGTCGCCCTTGATCGTGATGGCAGATTCGAGCGATTGGTGGCGATGGTCGCATCGGAAGCGCTTCCGATCCCTCGAACTGTTCACCATTCTCAGAGAACGCACAGCTAACATCCGCAGCACTGCTCGACCACTACAATAAGCCACGCAATGTCGGCTCCATGTTGAAGACCGACAACGACGTCGGCACCGGCCTCGTCGGCGCCCCGGCCTGCGGCGACGTCATGAAGCTGCAGATCCGCGTCGACCCCAGCAACAACACCATCAGCGACGTGAAGTTCAAGACGTTCGGCTGCGGCAGCGCTATCGCGAGTTCGAGTTACCTGACGGAGCTTGTGCGCGGCATGTCCCTTGAGGATGCGTCGAGGATTAAGAACACGGAGATTGCGAAGGAGCTTTGCTTGCCGCCTGTTAAGCGTAAGTATTCTTGATTGTGGTGAAATGGTGTGTTGCTGACAGATTGCAGTGCACTGCTCTATGCTTGCTGAGGACGCTATCAAGTCCGCAATCTCGAACTACTACACTAAGAACCCCAACGCTCGCGCGACGGATCTCGGCGGAAAATCGGCGCCGCTCCCGAAGGTAGAGGTTGAGACGGTGACAAGTGCGACGGCATAAGGATTGAGTGGAGATGTAAAATTTGATATGGTTCTATGGCAGGAGATGGAATGGCACCTCAATGCGATACGGACGAAAGATTCTTTACACCATAACTTTCGCTTGCCATTGTCTCCAGGCGGTCTTTTGCAGGCGTTTGAGCGTTTATCGACGGATTGTGTATAGGGAAGATTACTCAGGGCGGATGCCTAGCTACCATACCAATCTATTGACAATGAGATTTAATCGTAAACCCGATGGAAAACGTGCAGGATCCTATCATGATGGCGAATCTTCGCCGCGAAGATTCTGCTTTCATCTGCAACCGTATATATCAGCTCAGTATCACACCACTATCCAGACACTACTTGTAGATTCGCACGCGCCAGAATTGAGCTGTTTCGCACGTAGGCTCCAAAAGGCAGGACGAGTGTTTTCAATTTCTTCAAATATGGTCAATTGCACTCAAACACGTCTCAAGTGAATCACACACAGAAAAGTACCAATGTTATACATTCCGACACTCTATGTGGTCTCTCCATCTGCCGTTCGTGCGTGACCCATGCATGCTCTTGACCTTCTACGACTCTTGTTCGACGAGAAAAAAGCAAACGCCTTCGCTGTGTGCCGTGTATAGAACAATCTTCCAGACCTCCTCCCCTTGTGATCCAGACCTTGTTCCCAATGCAATACTGACGGACTGACGGACGGTAAGAAACAAGTGCATGCGTGTGTGTATGTGTCGCACTATACAATGAGCCACGGTGGTGTTCGTGACCCTGATTTCGTGATATGTCGTGGCTGTGGTGCGCATGACATCTCTTCTATCAGACAAGGGCCCTCTCTTATAAGAACCCAGAATTCCATTTCCCCATGAGCGCATCCCTGGTCATCTCAAAACTCAGCCAACTACTCGCCATACTAGGTGCCACCTTGAGAAGGTTGGGCGTTATGCCTGTATTTCAGTCAGCGCATGTCACACAAACTTCATACATGAGAACTCTTACCCTTGTACATGCCCCGTAACCCCTCACTCCGTATGATAGACCGCACGGCGTCGAATATGCTGGTGTACTGGTACCCCATGCCGCTCATAGTATTGATCTGGAATCGGCGCCGCAGAACATCAAACGGGTACGTAATCGTCTGCGCCACGGCTCCCGAGGTTGCGCCCGCTCCCAGCTTGCCCAGCGCAGACGGATCTTTCTGGCCCTCTGGCGTGAATTGCGTTCGCGCCATTTCGTAGACCATGAAGTTGAGGCCCACGTAGGGTGCTACGCCCGCGACGGTAGGTACGATGCCGCGATATAGGGCTGGTATGCCGCCTTCTGTTCTGTACATGTTGGCTAGGAGTGTCCACATGCCGGGCAGTTTCTGGCCGGTTTCGCGCTTGAGGCTCGAGAAGGAGGCGGATTGGATGGACAGTCGTGTTCGCACGATGTCGAGGGGGTATGTGCATGTTACGGATGTTATGCCGGCGAGGCCGCCGCAGAGGAGGCGTTGGTATGCGCCGAGGGGGGCGCCGGGTTCGCTTTCGAAGAACTGGACAAGGTCAGTAAATTGTACCATGTCTCCATCCAGCAATCGTATCCAGCTTCCTCCTTGCAGTATTTCACTGTTCATGTTGCCAAATGCACGGATCTCCCAAGTAATGTCCTCCGATAGTACCACGCAAACCGAGAGAATTACTCACCCTCTTATACACGTTATACGAGCTAAATTGCACCGCAGAATATGGCACTATCCGTATGCAATTCGTTCCATTCCCCGCCATAAACCCCCTCCAGCCCTCCTCTCTCCACATCTTCGCCAGCGCCTTGGGCACCGACATCTTATATTCATTTCGGCCAACGCTTTGTATCTGGAACAGGATCTTCAGGCGCTCGAGGGGTGATACGACGGTACGCGAGACGGCGCCTGCGATTCCGCCGGCGACGAAGGATGCGAGGACGGGTTGCGCAAAGGTCTGCCGTATGCGTTCGAGGGCTGTGAGGTCGGGTGCGAGCGGCTATGGGGACGGGTCAATTGTTGTAGCGTACGATTTCGCATGGTTTGTACGTACGCTCGCTTCCTGGCCTGCTTGCGAGCTCATTGTCGCGGTGGTTCGCGACGCAGAGGCTTTCCAGACTCTGACGTAACCAACCGACCTTTTTGAGTTCGAGAATGCAGAATAGGCGCCTGGCGCAAGGACTCAGATAGTCTGCGCAAGCGGTCGTCTTATTGTCGAGGTAAGGAGATCGCTGAGCGCAATGGCGAGATCATCGGTAATTGTAGTCGGGGGAATATAGACTGATGGCTAACTTTGGTGTGTTTCCTGTCGGCGAAGTGTCAATATCTAGGTCGTCCATGCAAGGCAGGTGTATTAGTAGCAGCAAATTAGGTGTAGGCGGTGTCGCGGCGCAGTGGTAAGACGTCGTGTTTGAAGTGTCCTTTTGGTTTGAGGAACATGAACGGAACGAGTTCGAGAGATTTCTTAGCGCGAGCGAATCAGGACCCGCATGCAGTGACGTGACTCTTTTGACATGGGACGACCCGGCCTTTCGCGAAGGTGCATGTGGTTTTACCCCGGCTTTCGAGCAGCTGCCTCTCTTATTATGTGTTTGCAGTCCTCCAGGAAGCGAGTTTCTTCATGTGCATGAGTGCCTGACTTGCTTCATTTCCACAGCGGACACGTCACATGGAGCTCGAAGTCACCCCTTTCTACGCCACTCTACGCCTCCGGCGCTGAGATCGTACGGACGCATGGCTGTTCAATAAGCACCGGCGTACCTATTACAGCCACGTGAGGCCTCCCTTTCTAGAGCCTCAAGTCAGCTGCAGCAACCCTGCCACACATCACAAGCACGGGTCACCATATTATTTCTCGACGATGAACGAGCTGAATATCTAGACACTCTTGGCACCGGCGCGTCTATGTTGTTTCTGCGTTCGATTGTGCAGCGCTGTTGATGGATACTGTATCGTAAGTGCGGAATTACAGTCCCGAGCCATCGGAACGGTCGGAACGCTGCCGCTCATGCTTTTCACCCCTTTCTCGAAAAGACCCTGCGGCGTGTTCGAGTTCATCAGTCCAAACATCTAGCAGCTGTCACTCGATCCTGGCTCAGGACATACTGCAACTATCTGTGTTGATCTTCGACTACGCAGTACAGTACACAAGGACGGCCGTGGACGAAACGACATCCTGGGCTTCACCAAGGCTTTGCACGATGACCCTCCAGACGAGGCTCGATCGTGGGTCTTTCACAGATTTGCTGATCTGAACTCCCGAGACCCAGTCAAGCATTTGGTAATACTCATATTGAAAGCGTTGCTATTCACATATATACAGTTACATCTGCTGGGGCACTCCAGTAACGATCAAAATCTCTCGCCTCTCTCCTAGACATCCTCCCTCCTCACTTGCTGTACACTCTTCTCACCCGCGCTAGCCGAGTCACTAGAATCATCCGCCCTGACCACCGTATTTTGACCAGAAAATTGATCGACATTCGTCTTGTGGAACTTCCTGGCCGACACCTTCTTCTCGAACAGCACGTCGAGCTCCGCGAAGGACCTGTTGGCTGTCTCCGGCAACATGAAGAACATGAAGAGAATGAGCAGGACGGTCAAACCGGCGTAGAAGAAGCCAGTCATTCCAGCCCAGTTCCACTCGTTCGGTGAGAGCATGCGAGGAACAACGATGTTGTTGAATATGCTTCCCTACACAAACTTTAGCTTGGAATACACTTCAGATGGGTGGGCCATGGACTTACGAGATTGTAAACATTACGGGCTAGCACAACCGTCTTGATCTTTAATCGAGTAGACGAGATCTCTGCGACTATAGCGTAGCAAACCGGCCCGACTGTGAAGTTGTAAAACATGGTGTAGACCAGCAGGACCGAGCCCAAAGCCCATGCTGCGCCGGTATTCTCACGCGAGATAACGCCCAGTCCGCCAACCACCATGAGTAGGCCAAATAAGATGACAAGACCATACACATACAGTGTCCTCCGTCCAATACGTCTCATGAGGAACCATGAGATGACGGTCCCAACAGCACCCATGCAGTACTGTCCAATGTTCATGTTCAACGCGTTATCCGCAGACAAACCAGCTTCGCGGTATATCTGGACCGAGAAGCCCATCATCGCGGCGCCGCACCACGCCTGAGCGAGCCAGACCATGCAGGCAATGAGTGTGCGGCGCTTCTCGACGCCCCTGAAGCAGTCAAGGTAGCCGACGCCTCCGTGCATCGCTTGTTCAAGATCGTTCGTATGTTTGATCATTTCCAGAGCGTGGTCGGGGTTGAAGGCAACGTCTGGCTGTGGTGTCGTGCACCGAACGATGGAATTGCGCGCTTCCTCGTATCGGCCCTGGCGTACCAACCACCATGGCGATTCCGGGGCATACCACGCGCCGAAGAAGATGAATGGCACCCATACCCATTGAATGGATGTTGGTATTCTCCAGCCCCATTGGTTGCCTAATGTTTGGCAGCCGCGGAGGGCACCGGCAGCGACTAGTTGTCCGAAGACCCAGCAGAGGTTGATGTACGTTGTGAGGTAAGGTCGGAGTGCCGATGGTGTGATATCCGACGCGTACGTTACTGTGAGTGTTTGGAAGATGCCCCATGGCAAGCCCAGGAGAATCGATCCAGCCAGTATCATGTTGACACTTTGCGCGAAGAAGTGGAGAAAGTTGAAGACAACTGAGGCTAATAACGTCACATACATTGTCTTCTTGTAGCCCCACCACTCGGAAACGTAGCCATTTATCCAAAGCCCAATGATGGAGCCAACTTGAGCGCCGTTCTGGATACCAGCTTGCCATGCTGGAGAGATGCGTGGGTTACCATCAGCATCGGTCTCTGTCCCGAATGCTTGTCGGAACTGGTCGTATCCAAGAAATCCGCCCATGGCAGAGAGGTCGTAGCTTTCATTGCTGTCAGTGACATTCGATGGATTCTGCTGAGACTCACCCTTCCATAACGACGGCAAGACTCATGGCCATGGAAAAGAGGATGGCCTTCTTGTAGAGACGTATGGCTTGTCGAACGGTCATGTGTTTCTCCGCATCGAAACCTGCCTTTGCTTCGGCTTGCTCTTGTCCCATGTTTGCATGAGAAGTACTGAGGCGTCGTAGTGCGTCATCCTTCACGCGAACTATGCCGTCGTCGGCATGTGTATTGGAAACAGTCGATGATCTTCTTGTATGATCGGCCATGGTGTTAAGGTATCCACGAAGCAAATCCGGCGCTGACAAGACCTGTGATGTGCCATTTTGATCGTGGGACTCGCCCAATTATATACATGGCGAGAAAAGACAAGGCCCGCAGGCTTTAGATGTCTGGAGGCCAAGAGTATCTCCGGATGGGGTAAGCGAGGTTGTAACGCATAGACCAAGTGCGAGTCATAACCCCAAGTAGAGGCTCACGGGGATGGTATCTAGTCCAACGGCCAAGGCATCTCGACATAGTCACGGGAGCAAATTGCCCAGTCAACGCTGCCACTTACGGACGTCAAACTCCTGTTTTCATGGCGCAGTCTAGTGGTGTACCGTACAGTGCGACTGTCAAGGCTTTCTCGACATCGACAGCAGTTTCGTGTTTAATACCATGGCCAGAAGCTAGGGCTTGTTTCCAAGCATTCAGGCACTGACAGAACGCATGCGAGCGTTCCGTGTGGTTTGCCACATCCTGAAAATGCTAGTACTTCCGTGGTAGACAACGTCTCCCAACGTCGAGAATCCGGAGCCTGTCCGATTGTGGTTAGAGCGCGGTGCGATCCGAAGTGGAGATCTGTACCAGACAATGTGTCCACTAAGGCACGATTTTCAATAATCCAGTCACGTCCATTGACTCCAGCCTCTCACGTTGTGATCAGAAGTGAGCTTTTCGATACATTGAATTTACCTTACTGCCAGAGCTTGGGGGCATTCATGCCCGGAACAAATCTCGGTACAAGTTTGGTCAGCCAAGGTTTGGCATCTTGGCCAGCAAGAGGAGAGGAACAAGCGGAGCGGAAAAATGACAGGAGCCCAGGATTTAGGCGAGCATGAGTCCTGTTCTGACGACAGTTCAATTGGCAAGGGCCAAAAGCTAACGAGATGGCACTACCCCGGATTCACGGCACACGGGTGACGGCGGCCCCAGGCTGGAGATGGCGTACAGGATCATGGAGGAACTCGTGCAATAATGATACATACGCCAAAAAGGAGAGCAGTGTAAGCAAGGTTACCGCATTGCGAGGACTGCCGATGGATTGTCTGCAAAGCTCGAAGTGTTCAACATGGCATGGGGTTCAGACTAAGCCACAGTGGGATGTACGCCGGTAGCAACTCCGCGTGTACTCCAGAGTCCAAGCCCTCGAGGGATGGTCTGATATTTCTTGGATGTGGTAGTTGCGACGCACCCCATGTGTATGTTGCTCTCGGGCCGGCAGTCAACGAATTAACGGGAAGCCGCGAAGCGACGGCCTCCCTGTCTTGCAACGACTGCAAAACATCGCCGTCATACAGAACACCAAGCATCACGATTCGGGAGAGAAGGCCCTGACAACACTTCGGTATTGTTCGGCATGCCGGTAGTGATGGCCCAATAGCTGTCTCATGCCTTCCATACCTCCGCTGGCTCCGCAATGTTCAGTCGTCCTTGCTCCAGACCATACATCATCGACCAGCATCAACCTACCTGGCGGTATCACCTTCAATGAATTTCAAGGACGGCTAAAACAAGTCTGAGTAAGATGGTGCTTCAGTAAGAACATGGCCGAAGCTCCAGGCTGTGTTGTACTTTCTTACCTTATGCACGCCACAACTCACCCATCAAATTCGATCCGATACATTCTTGTTGGGAACGACAAACCTCTGGAGGTAATCAAGGACTTTAGGCTTGCAGCAATATCAGCTGACGTTGCTCGGAATGTTACTTGGGCGTTGTCTCGTGGGAAATGGAACTGTTGCTTCATGATATTGCAAACCGAGTGCTAGCGTCTCGCAAACACGCTGGTTTGGATAGTGCGAACATGACCAGCACGCGGTGAGCGCACGATAGGCAGTGGGGTTACGTTTGGGCGTGCCGCAAGGTATCACAAACGATGCTCTCCAAAGCCCAAGCTTCTCTGCCTTACAGGACATTGAAGACCACCGGCATTATCGCAATCATCAGCAACCACAGCATTTCGAAGAGCTGGCTGACCATGTCGCCGAAGAGAGCAACAATTTCCTCGCCAGGACCTTTTCGCAGACTCATTACAGAGCTACTGGATGTGGTACTCAATGAGATACTAAACTCAAAGGGTCGCAGCGGTCTCCTCAGCATCAGTCTGGTGTCACGCTACTTTTACATCCACTCTGTCCCGCACCTTTACCGGTATATCGTTCTGGACTTGAACAGATTTTCGCACCAAATCTTATTGGCACGGCTTGCTCAGCCTGGCTCTCGACTACCTGGTAAGATCAGAGAGCCTCACATTTCAGGAATCAAGGCCAAACACAGTTCGTCGATGCAAAGGATCTCGGCAGTTGTCGCGAGGCTGTAGCACCTTGAGGGATCTTCCTGGTCGGACGGGTCACCGGAAGTTCCTGAGTGCATTCTAGATGAGCTTCATGGACGATTTCCTCGTGCAAGAATCATCATCTCAGCATCGC
>Ga0265797_10001504_pt1 | contig 40910 bp, 38 predicted proteins | sample P2T30metagenome_FD_192433 | JGI IMG/M metagenome (GOLD analysis project Ga0265797, IMG submission 192433) | Plant litter microbial communities from East Loma Ridge, Irvine, California - P2 T30 | ecosystem: Environmental > Terrestrial > Plant litter > Unclassified | place: USA: California...
TTTACTGGAGGCGGTGATCCATCACGGCCTGGAATCGGGCATCGACGAATTGCGCCTGGCGGTGCGCGCCGATCAGCCCAAACTGATCGACTTTTATTCCGCCTTTGAATTCGAGCTGGCACCCGAGCTGGAATACTCGCACGCCAATCCGCTGGAACCGGCCCCCCTGGTCATGCGGCGCTTCCTGCGCGACTGATCGCTCGCAAGCTGGATCTAGGCGCATGCGCGCTCTGTTCAAGCCAAAGCACAGCGCAAACGCGCCAGCCTTTGGCACGCTCCGCCCGCAAACACCCTGCAGCGCGCCAACGGACGCTACCGGGCAGCTACCTCGGCAATCGGCTTCGGCGGCTTGTTCGGCGCGTTATCGCAACCGCCGAGCAGGAACCCGGCGGTAATGAGCACAAGCATTAATCGCTGCATGGACTATCCTCCGGTTATCGGTAGTCTTCACGCTAGCAGAACGGACCGAGGAACGGCGCACGGATTATCCCGTGCGGCGCGACGAAACGACGATGCCCGCCACAATCAACAGGAACGCCAGGCCGTGATAAGCATGCGGTAATTCACCGAGAAACGCCGATGACATCAGCGCGGCAAACAGCGGCGTCAGATTACTGAAGAATGCCGCGATCGCCGGACCGGCGCGCCGTACGCCCTCGCCCCAGCAGCGAAACGCAATCACGGCCGGGCCGATGGCGACATACGCCAGCACCAGTATTAATGTCCAGTTCCAATCGATGGCCGCATCCGATAATGCCCATTCGCCGGCCGCGAATAATCCCGACCACAGCACGCCGAATCCCACCTGGGCCAGCAGAAAACCCGCCCAATCGGCGCGCAGCGGAACCGGCTCCGTCGTGCGCGTCAGCAGCCAGCTGTATAACGACCAGGCGATCGTGGCGAGGATCATGAATACATCCCCGACAACGAGCCGCAATGCCAGCAAATGCGTCAGGTCGCCGCGGGCCAATACCAGCAATACGCCGGCAATCGACAATATCGCGCCGGCGATCTGGCGCCGGCTGACGGCGACGTTAAAGAACAGCCACCCCGTCAGCATCATCCAGACGGGCATGCCCGCCGCGACGAGGGTAACGTTAATCGGGGTGCTGCTTTGCAGCGCAAGATATTGCAGCGCGTTATATAACCCGACGCCGAGCAGACCCAATGCCGCAAAGCGGCGCCAGTGGCGCCACAGTTCGCTGTCGCGCCGGAACACGGGTCCCGCCAACGCAAGCAGGATCAGCAGCGCCAGCAGCCAGCGCAGGAAATTGAGCAGGATGGGCGGCACCATGTCGTGCACGAGGCGGCCGGCGATGGCATTGCCCGCCCACAGCAGCGGCGGCAACGTCAGCAGGAAGACCGTTTGCAGGTTGAGTCGGGCGTTCATTGCTGAGAAGAATAACCCATCTGGCAACCCGTCGCAGCCACGCGACAGAAATTCCCTGTGGCATGCCGCAGCGCGGTAAAATAGGCGTTGGCCTGCAGTTCGGCACCCTCGTTTTTACTTAGGTTCTTACTTAGATACCCAATATGAAATTCCTGTTCAAGCAACACCGCGGTTACGAATCCGACCACACTCAGTTCATCAAGTCCCTGAAGGAGAAGAACCCGACCATCGAACAAGGCCAGCAGGAAGGCCGTTCGCTGCTGTGGGACAAGGCGCCGCTGTCGCTGGACGAGCGTGCACGCCAGCGCGAGTCCGCCATCCAACAGCAGGCTTACGTCTACCAGAACAAGCTGTAACAGGCTGACGTCACAGGACGGCACGCATGCTGCCTCACGACGCGGCGGACAACACGGCAGACACTATGGCGCAAGCCGCCGGAGATGCCGCGCCACCGCCGGATGCACAGGCAGCCGCGAGCGGCGAGCCGGACACACAGGCCGGCGCCACCGCTGAGACGGACGGCGCCGCGTTTGCACGTCTGTACGGCGAGCCGCTGCTGCACCTGCCGACCGACCTGTACATCCCGCCCGATGCGCTGGAAATCTTCCTCGACGCATTCGAAGGTCCGCTGGACCTGCTGCTGTACCTGATCCGGCGCCAGAACTTCAATATCCTCGACATTCCGATGGCGCAGGTCACGCTGCAATATCTGAAGTACGTCGACCAGATCCGCCTGTCCAACCTGGAGCTGGCGGCCGAGTACTTGCTGATGGCGGCGATGCTCATCGAAATCAAGTCGCGCATGCTGCTGCCGCAGCGCCAGCACGATATCGAGGCTGAGCTGGACGATCCCCGCGCCGAACTGGTGCGCCGCCTGCTGGAGTACGAGCAGATCAAGCTGGCCGCCGTCGACATCAACCGGATTCCCCAGCTGGACCGCGACTTCGTCCGCACGCAGATCTTCATCGAGCAGAGCCTGATTCCTGTCTGGCCGGACGTGGCGCCGGAAGACCTGCAGGCGGCGTGGCGCGGGCTGCTCAAGCGCGCGACGTTGAAGCAGCATCACAAGATCTCGCGCGAGGAACTGTCCGTGCGCGAGCACATGACGATGATCCTGCGCCGGCTGCAGTCGCAACGCTTCGTCGAGTTCGCCGACCTGTTCGACGTTTCCGGCGGCGTGCCCGTACTGGTCGTGAACTTTGTCGCGATGCTGGAACTGGCCAAAGAAACCCTGATCGAAATTACCCAGGCAGAACCGTTTGCGCCCATTTATGTGCGCCTCGCGTATTCGCCTGCCTGACCCATCGGTAACCATAACAAGACTATGAAAATCATCTCGTCCATCGAAGAGCTGCGCGATCAACTGAGCGGCCAGCTGCGTACCGCGTTTGTCCCCACCATGGGCAATCTGCACGAAGGCCACCTGTCGCTGATGCGCCTCGCCCGCCGCCACGGCGACCCCGTCGTCGCGTCGATCTTCGTCAACCGCCTGCAGTTCGGCCCGAACGAAGACTTCGACAAGTACCCGCGCACGTTCCAGGCGGACGTGGAAAAGCTGGAAAAGGAAGGCGTCTACGTGCTGTTCGCGCCGACGGAAAAGGATCTGTACCCGGAGCCGCAGGAGTACCGCGTGCAGCCGCCGGACGGCCTGGGCAATACGCTGGAGGGCGAGTTCCGTCCCGGCTTCTTCAACGGCGTCTGCACCGTCGTCACAAAGCTGTTCTCGTGCGTGCAACCGCGCGTGGCCGTGTTCGGCAAAAAGGACTATCAACAGCTGATGATCGTCCGCAACATGGCGCGCCAGTTCGCGCTGCCGACGGAGATCATCGGCGCCGAGACGTTCCGTGCCGAGGACGGCCTGGCGCTGTCGTCGCGCAATATGTACCTGTCGACCACGGAACGCGCCGAAGCGCCGGCGCTGTACCAGTCGCTGAACTACGTCGCCAACGAAATGCGCGCCGGCCACCTGGACATCTTCCAGCTGGAACACAAGGCCATGGACGACCTGTCGCAACGGGGCTGGAAGCCGGACTACATCAGCATCCGCAAGCGCAGCGACCTGCAGCCCCCGAACGCAGGCGACCTCGCGCAAGGCGCACCACTGGTCGTGCTGGCAGCCGCCAAGCTGGGCACGACGCGCCTGATCGACAACCTGGAAATCTGATCGGCCACTGCCGGGCTTGTGTCCACCTTGGGGGCGTAGCAGGGGTTTCGAAGAGCACTGCTCTTCGCCTGCGTAGCGGGAAACGGCATAAATGCCGTTTCCTCGTTCCACACCCCGACGAAGACACAAGCTGAGCCAATGAAAAGCTATTCTTCTTCTGATCTCGCGCAAGAGTCACGTATTTATCTGACGGCTGGGCTTGTGTCCTTGTCGGGGTGTGACCCCGAGGTGGACACGAGGTCAGCCGCTTGCCTGTTACTGCATTGAGAAAAAGCTTTTGCCGAGATTGTGTCCATGTCTGGGTGCGACCCCAAGTGGACGAGATCTGATCGGCCACGGCCGGGCTCGTGACAACATCGGGGTCAGGCACGAATGTTGTCACGGCCTCTGCACTAGGCACCGCAAACCTTCGCTACGGCTGTGCTCGTGACAGTTTTTGTGCCTGACCCCGAGGTTGACACGGGCTCAGGCGGTGACGTTCTGCGTCCACGCGAGGGCGGACAGGTGGGCTTTGTTGACTTCCGCCGGGGTGACGTTCAGGGTGGCGGCCAGTGACGATACCAGCGTCGAGTTCAGCTCGCAGGCTTCGGCCAGCGCCAGGTACGGGCCGTAGCGCCCGCCCCGCTCCAGCAGTGCTGCCACCACTTCGTCGGACAGCTGGATCGTTTCCAGCACTTCCTGCATCGGAATACCCAACAGTCGGTCCAGCAGCGAGAACATGCCGGCCACAAAGACGTTTTCCGCATCCGCGCGGCCGAGGGTGTCCAGGCTCAGCAGTTCGGCCAGGCGGCCGCGAACGACGGCCGTTTCCAGCAGCACCGGCGAGTAGCCGGACGTGCTGGCCGTGGCCAGCAATAACGTCAGCCAGCGGTACAGCGGCTGGTAGCCCAGCAGCGTGATGGCCTGCCGCAGCGACTGGATTTCGCGCCCCATGCCGAAACCGGCGGAGTTGATGTAGCGCAGCAGTTTGTACGACAGCGCCGCGTCGCGCTTGAGTACGCTTTCCAGCTTCACCACGTCCGCATTCGCGTTCACCATCTGCATCAGTTGCAGGATGACGGTCTGGGCCGGATTCAGGCCCTTGGCTTCCGTGCCCGGACGGGGCGTCAGGTGCAGCTTGCCGACAAAGGCATCGATGCCCAGCGCGGCGCAGGCGTCGAAGTCGGCCCAGGTTGCCACAGGCCGGCCCACCATCCGCACCGACGACTGCTTCAGTGCCGCATACGTGCGCGCCTGCGCGGCCACGTCCTCGCCAGCGAAACGCACTTCGACATAGGAACAGATGCCGGGCAGCCGGTTGCCGGCGCGGGCGATGTCGCAGTTGCGCAGCAGGATGCCGACATCGCCGGCGCGCAGCGCACGCACCGCTGCCAGCGTATCGGCATTGGCCAGCTCGCGCGTGGCGATCGACAGCACGGTGTGTTGCGGCGGAAGGTTGTACAGCGCATCGGTCGAGAGCATCGCCGGCACCGCTTCGAGGAACAGCGTTTTGTCGCGCAACAGCCAGCCGCGCTCGGGATCGTTGACCTGTCCGGCGACAAAGCCGACCAGGTCCTCCAGCTCGGCCTGCGTGGGCGCGACACCCGGATTGTGCTGCCACGTGAGCTCGTAGCCGACGACACGCTGTTGCGGGTCCAGCAGCGGCTCACGCAGGAGAAAGTGGGTCTGGTGCATTATGGAGTTCGGTGAACCAGCATGCGCGGCAGCCCGCGACCCGAAGGCCGCGCGGCCACCCCGGGTCAGAAGCCCAGGCTGTCCAGCAGGTCGTCGACCTGGCCCTGGTCGGCCACGACGCCTTCGGCACTCGCGTCGATCTGCGGGCCGTTCAGCAGGCCGGTGTCGAGTTCCTTTTTCAGTTCCTCGGGTGCGAAGTCGATCAGCGTCTGCACCAGCTGCTTTTCCAGATTCTGGGCAATCGACGTGACGCGCTTGATCACCTGGCCCGTCAGGTCCTGGAAATCCTGCGCCATCATGATGTCCATCAGGTGGCCTTTTGTTGCCACCGTCGCTTCCGAAGCCGAGCCCAGCGCGGCGATCGTGCGCTGCGCCAGCTCACGCCAGTCGCCCTCGCCGCCCTGGCCGTCCAGCAGCGCCTGCCAGGAAGCCGTCAGCGTCCTGGCGTCGCGATTGATGCCGTCCTGCAGCGGACCCGCTTCGTCGGTGGCGTTGAGCACCTTCTGCGCCGCGTCTTCGCTCAGGCGTGCCACGTAGTCGAGGCGGTCGCGCGCGTCGGGGATGTCCGACGCCGCTTTCTCGATCAGCTTGTCCAGCCCCAGGCCGCGCAGGTTCTCGTGCAGCGCACGGGTCATGTGCCCGATGCGCGACAGGAACTCTTCGTTTGGATCCGTGACGGTCGCGCCCGTCACAGCTCCGGCAGCTTGCTCGACCATGAAATCAGGCTCCGAGCTTTTCAAAGATCTTGTTCAGCTTTTCGTCCAGCGTCGCGGCCGTGAATGGCTTGACGACGTAGCCGTTGGCGCCCGCCTGAGCGGCCGCGATGATGTTTTCCTTTTTCGCCTCGGCGGTCACCATCAGCACCGGCAGCTTGGCCAGCGCGGGATCGGCACGAATATTCTGCAGCATCGTCAGGCCGTCCATGTTCGGCATGTTCCAGTCGGACACGACGAAGTCGAACTGCTCGGCGCGCAGCTTCGCCAGCGCCATCACGCCGTCTTCCGCTTCGTCCACATTGGCATAACCCAGTTCTTTCAACAGATTCCGGACGATGCGGCGCATCGTCGAGAAGTCGTCAACAACTAAAAATTTCATCTTTGGATCAGCCATGAATTACTCCGTTGATTCTTTATAACGCGGTTATTAAATTTTGCCCTGATCGCAGTGAACCTGCGTCAGCGCCAAAAGGCTTCAATTCGGGTGTGGCTTTGCAAGCCCTGACTCTGGAAAAAAAAGGCACAGCTCTGAACCATCAGCAAGTTGTAGCATAGCATTATCGTTACCCGTAGGGAACAGAACATCCCGTCACTGCCGGTAAAAAACCCAATACCGTAGCAATCGCGCAAGGGAACGTATCGATCACGCGACGCTTGTAACCGCCGACCGCTGCCCGGACCGCTCAGGGCCCGGCCAGACTTGCTTTCCTGCCATCAGACTCGCCAACTCAGACGCTGAAATCAGACGCGCAATGCGCGCATGCCATGCTGCGCCAGATAACCCAGCACCATGCCCGGCAGCGCCTGCAGCGCGCCCACCTCGTGCGTGGCGCCCACGGCGATCGCCTCGCGCGGCATGCCGAACACGACACAACTGGCTTCATCCTGGGCAAAATTATACGCCCCGGCCGTCTTCATCTCCAGCATACCAGCAGCACCGTCCTTGCCCATGCCCGTCAGGATCACGCCGACGGCATTCTTGCCCGCGTGTTGCGCCGCCGAGCGGAACAGCACGTCCACGGACGGCCGGTGCCGGTTGACGGGCTCGCCATTATCGAGCTTGGTCATGTAGTTCGCGCCGGAACGCGCCAGCAGCAGGTGCGAGTGGCCCGGCGCGATGTACGCGTGGCCCGGCAGCACCCGCTCGTTGCCCGCCGCTTCCTGCACGGAGATCTTGCACAGCGAATCCAGGCGTTTCGCGAACGAGCGCGTAAAGCCTTCCGGCATGTGCTGCGTGATCAGGATACCCGGACAGTCGGACGGCATCTGCATCAAAAATTCGCGGATCGCTTCCGTACCGCCCGTCGAAGCGCCCACAATGATCAGTTTTTCGGATGACATCAGCGGATTGCGTAATTGTGGCAGGGGTACGCTGCCTTCGGCGCCCGCTTGCGGCAGCGTACGGGCACGGATGCGTGCCTTCGACGCGGCCCGGATCTTGTCGGCGATCAGGTCCGTGTATTCGCGCATCCCCGTCTGGATCGAGATCTTCGGTTTCGTCACGAAATCCACCGCGCCCAGTTCCAGCGCGCGCATCGTGATCTCCGAGCCCCGCTCCGTCAGCGACGATACCATGACGACGGGCATCGGCCGCAACCGCATCAGCTTTTCGAGAAAATCGAGGCCGTCCATCTTCGGCATCTCGACGTCCAGCGTCAGCACATCCGGATTCATCTGCTTGATCAGCTCGCGCGCCACCAGCGGGTCGGGCGCCGTGCCGACAACCTTCATGTCCGGCTGGCTGTTGATAATTTCGGTCATGACACTGCGGATCAGCGCGGAGTCGTCGACCACCAGTACTTTGATTGTCATCTGGGCCTCTTAGAACAGCTCGATCTCACCAGCCACCGGCTGGACCTTCAGGCGGCTCGCGTATTCGATTTCGCGCTTGGCCAGCGTGTCGTTATGAGATTGCATCAGTTTCTTGACAAGTACCTTGCCGGTACGGGGAAAAAAATACACCTTGCGCGGATAGATGTCGTTCAGGTCTTCCGCGACGATGCGTATGCGTTCGTTCTTCAGGAACGTCTGGACGAAGGCGGCGTTACGCTCGCCCACGTTCATGGCCGTGAAGCCTTTCAGCACGGCGCCGCCGCCGAAGACCTTGGCCTCCAGGTTCTCGCGTCGCGCGCCGGACTTCAGCAGGCTGTTGATCAGGATCTCCATCGCGAACGTGCCGTAGCGCGCCGATGCGGAGACGGGGCTGTTGTTGTCCGCGCCGCCGTCGGGCAGCATGAAGTGGTTCATGCCGCCCAGGCCGGAGACGCGGTCGCGGATGCAGGCCGAAACGCACGAGCCCAGCACGGTCACGATCAGCATGTCCTTGGCGGTGTAATAGTATTCCCCAGGCAGGATCTTGGCCGCCTGGGTGTCGAACGTCCGGTCGTAGTAGACGTTGGTGGCGACGTGGTCGGTTTCCATGGTGCCTCGTTCTTATGCTCGTTGGGGCATGGCGCGGTTGGCGCCTGCGGAACGCTCGTCCAGCTCGTAGACCGTCTTGCCGCGCAGCTTCAGCGAATCCGACACGTACAGGAAGTTCTCGGAATGGCCCGCGAACAGCAGCGCATCCGGCTTCATCAGCGGTACGAAGCGCGACAGGATCTTGCGTTGCGTGGGCTTGTCGAAATAGATCATCACGTTGCGGCAGAAGATCACGTCGAACGGGCCGCGGATGTCCCACTTCTCCTCCAGCAGGTTGAGCTGGCGGTACGTGATGAGCTGGCGCAGTTCGGGGCGCGCCCGCACCATGCCGGCCTTGTCGCCCTTCCCCTTCAGGAAGAACTTGCGCTGCTGTTCAGCCGTGAGCTTGTCGATGCGGTCGATCGGATACACACCGTTGGCGGCCGTGGCCAGCACGTTCGTGTCGATATCGGTGGCGATGATGTGCACGGGCGGCGTCAACGTATTGAACGCTTCGCACACGGTCATCGCGATGGAATACGGTTCTTCGCCGGTGGAGCTGGCGGAGCACCAGATGTTGAGCTGTTCGCCGCGGTGCTTCTTCACGTGCTCGGCGAGCAGCGGGAAGTGGTGCGCTTCGCGGAAGAACGACGTCAGGTTGGTCGTGAGGGCGTTGGTGAACGACTCCCACTCGTTGCCGAGCTTCCCCCCTTCGAGGTCGTCCAGGTATTTGACGAACGATGAAATGCCGGTGGCGCGCAGGCGGCGCGCCAGCCGGCTGTACACCATCTCCTGCTTGCTGTCGGCCAGCGCGATGCCGGCCCGTTTGTAGATCATGCCGCGCACTCTTTCGAAATCGCGGCTGTTGAACTCAAACTCCTTGACGGTGTCCTTGGACATTATCCTTATCCTTGCATGACCGGGAGCTGCGTTTCAGGGCGCGGCCGCCTCCCGGGGGCGGCCGCGCAGGGAATCAGAACTCTTCCCAGTCGTCGCCGGCTGGTGCCGTCGTCGTTTTCTTCGCAGGCGTCGGCGCCGCGGCCGCAGCCGGCGCTGCCGGACGCACCGTCACGGCACGTGCCGCCGGCTTTGCAGCAGAAGTCGCCTTGACCGCCGGCTTGGCCAGCTGCGCCTTCGGTGCCGCCGCCACGCGCGTCACTGCCGCGCCTGCGCCGCCCAGCTTGAAGATGCTGACGGCCTCGCCCAGTTGCTGCGCCTGCTGCTGCATGCTTTCCGCCGCTGCCGCCGCTTCTTCCACGAGGGCCGCGTTACGCTGCGTCATTTCGTCCATCGTCGTGATGGCCTGGTTGACTTCCTCGATGCCGTTGCTCTGTTCCTGCGTTGCCGCCGTGATCTCGCCCATGATGTCGGCGACCTGCTTGATCGACGTGACGATCTGGCCCATCGTCTGGCCCGCTTCGTCCACCAGCTTGCCGCCGGCATCGACCTTCGACACGGAGTCGTCGATCAGCGCCTTGATTTCCTTGGCGGCGCTGGCCGAACGCTGCGCCAGGTTACGCACTTCGGAGGCCACGACCGCGAAACCGCGGCCCTGTTCGCCGGCACGTGCCGCTTCCACCGCGGCGTTCAGTGCCAGGATGTTGGTCTGGAACGCGATGCCGTCGATGACGCCGATGATGTCGACGATCTTGCCCGACGATTCCTTGATGGAGCCCATCGTGTCGACCACCTGCGACACCACCGTGCCGCCCTTGACCGCGACGGACGATGCCGTCACCGCCAGCTGGTTGGCCTGGCGTGCGTTGTCGGCGTTCTGCTTGACCGTCGACGTCAGTTCTTCCATCGAGCTGGCGGTTTCTTCCAGCGAGCTGGCCTGCGCTTCCGTGCGGGCCGACAGGTCGGCGTTACCGGAGGCGATTTCCTGCGATGCCTGGGTAATCGTCTCGGTGCTGCCGCGCACCTTGCTGACGGTCGCCACGAGGCTGTCGTTCATGTCCTTCAGCGCCTGCAGCAGTTCGCTCGTCTCGTCCTTGCCTTCGACACGCACCTGCGACGTCAGCTCGCCGGCCGCGACGCGCTGCGCCACCTGCACGGCACCGGCCAGCGGCACGATGATCGAACGGGTCGTGAACAGCGCGCAGACGATGCCGACGCCGACGCCGATGGCGCCCAGTACCAGCGTGATCACCATGACGCGGTTGTCGGCCTGCACCGAGCGGTCCTGGAATGCCTGCGTGGCCTTGTGCTGCAGGTCCACCAGGCGGTTCAGCGCCGTCAGCGTGCGGGTATTGAGCGGGTCGATCTTGCCGGCGATGATCTTCGTCGCGCCTTCGGCATTGAAGGCCAGCACCTGCGCCATCGCTTCCTTGAACGCCGTGTCGACGTCCTTGTCCAGCGCGGCCAGTTCGCCCAGCACCTTCTTCTCGTCGTCGTCCAGGCCCAGCGATTCCAGCTTGCCGCGTGCCGCTTCGTAACGCTGGCGCTGCGCCTTGACCTTCTCTTCTTCCTTCTGCATCAGCTCGACGTCGGACTGCAGCCCGATATTGCGCATGGCGATGCCCGATTCCAGCATCGCGCTTTTCATCGTGCTTGCCTGCATGCTTTTGGCGCTGGTCAGTTCCAGGCCCTGCATCAGTTGCGACTTGTTGCTCATGTTCATGCTGTTGGAAGACAGCACCAATGCAACGAGAATCAGCAGGATGATGCCGAAGCCAAAGCCCAGTCTCGTCCCGATTTTGTAATTACGAACACTCATGTTGAGTCCTACCCTTTGATTGATGAAGCACCGGCTCGCCTTCTGCGAGGCAATGACCTCTGTTGATACAAAAATTGTTTAGCTGCACCGCAATTTTTTGGGCGGACGTCAGTTCTGAAGCGTTCCGACGGCCACCCGAGTGGCCGCCGATGCTGCTTAGGCGGCCATCTGTTCGATCAGGCCCATTTCAGGGCTGGACATCAGTTTGTTGATATCCACCAGGATCAGCATGCGCTCGTCGATCGTGCCCAGGCCGATCATATATTCGGTCGAGAACGCGGTGCCCATTTCCGGCGCCTGCTTGATCTGGTCCGGTTCCAGCGTCGTCACGTCGGACACGCTGTCGACCACCATGCCGACGACGCGGCCGTTGATGTTCAGGATGATCACGACGGTGAACTGGTCATACACCGGCTCGCCCAGGTTGAACTTGATGCGCATGTCCACGACCGGGATGATGATGCCGCGCAGGTTGATGACGCCCTTGATGAATTCCGGTGCATTGGCGATCCGCGTGACGGCTTCGTAGCCGCGGATTTCCTGCACTTTCAGGATGTCGATGCCGTACTCCTCGGAGCCCAGCTTGAAGGCCAGGAATTCGTGGCCGGCGATATCGGCGTTGGAGGTAACTTCTGCCATGGTCTTTCCTTGTCAGTTCAATGTATTCAAAACGGATTCGTCGGCCAGCTGGCGCGAGGAGCGGATCAGTGCCGCCACGTCCAGGATCAGCGAGACACCGCCGTCGCCCAGGATCGTCGCGCCGCTGATGCCGGCCACTTTCCGGTAATTCGATTCCAGGTTCTTCACGACGACCTGCTGCTGTCCCACCAGTTCATCGACGAACAGGCAGGCCTTGCGTCCTTCCGTTTCCAGGATCACGAGGATGCCTTCGGACGGATCGGTAAAGCGCGGCTCGATCTCGAACATCTGGTACAGCGGGATCAGGGGCAGGTATTCGCCGCGCACCTTGACCACGCGGCCCTTGCCGGTGATTTCCTTGACGTCCTCGCGCGCCGGCTGCATCGATTCGATGACGAAGCCCAGCGGCAGGATGTACACCTCCTCGCCGACGCGGATCGACATGCCGTCCAGGATGGCCAGCGTCAGCGGCAGCGAGATCGACATCGTCGTGCCGAAGCCCTTCGCGGAACGGATATCGACCGTGCCACCCATCGCCGTGATGTTGCGCTTGACGACGTCCATGCCGACGCCGCGGCCCGACACGTCCGTCACCTGTTCGGCCGTCGAGAAGCCCGGCGCGAAGATCAGCTGCCACACGTCCGCATCGGGCATGTTGTCCGACACGGGCAGGCCGCTCTGCTTGGCCTTGGCCAGGATCTTTTCGCGGTTCAGGCCAGCGCCATCGTCGGAGACTTCGATGATGATGTTGCCGCCCTGGTGCGTGGCCGACAGGAACAGCCGGCCCGCATCCGTCTTGCCCGCCGCGCGGCGCACTTCCGGCATCTCGATGCCATGGTCGATGCTGTTGCGCACCAGGTGCGTCAGCGGATCGACGATGCGTTCGATCAGGCCCTTGTCCAGTTCCGTCGCGGCGCCGTTGGTGATGAAGTCGACCTTCTTGCCCAGTTTCGACGCCAGGTCGCGCACCATGCGCGGGAAGCGCGAGAACACGAAGTCCATCGGCATCATGCGGATCGACATCACCGCTTCCTGCAGATCGCGGGTGTTGCGCGTCAGCTGGCCCACGGACGCCAGCAGGCGTTCATGCACCATCGGATCGAGCGTATCGACGCGCTGCTCGATCATCGCCTGCGTGATCACCAGCTCGCCCACGAGGTTGATCAGCTGGTCGACCTTCTCGATCGAGACGCGGATCGACGACGATTCGGCGCCGTGCGCGGGGGCCTTCTCGGCCTCCTTCTTGACGGGCTTCTTCTCTTCCTCGACCGCCTTGTCGGCCGCCGGCGCATCCTTGATGCCGGCCGCGGCGCGGATCTGTTCCACCGGCTGGAAGAAGCCGTAGCCACGGGCGTCGTCCGCCCCGCCCGATGCGTTGGCGCGAATTTCGTCGAGCGGCTGGAAGAAACCGTAGCCCTGCCCTTCGACCGCGCCGGCGGCCGTCTTGCCCGCTTCCGATTTCGGCAGCGGATCGAAGAAACCGTAACCCAGGTCGTTCTCGACCTGGTCACGTTCCGCCTGTTCGCGGGCGGCCTGCTCCGGTGTCAGCACCGGCAGTTCCGTGATCGTCATCTCTTCCGTGTTCAGCACGAACGAGCAGATGGCGACGATGTCGTCCAGGCTTTCATGGGTCGTGACGACCATCGCGTTGCGCTCGCTGTCGAGCGGCGTGACGATGACGTGCGCCAGCAGGCCCAGTTCGGCGGCCAGCGCCGTGACTTCGCGATGCGCCATCTTCGGCAGTTCAAGACGATAGCGGCGCCCGCCGCTGTGATCGATCGTCTCGTCTTCCGCCGCGCCACCGAACGCGGGCGCCACATGGGCGATCGCGGCCAGCGGCACGTCCTGCGCCAGGTGCTGCAGCATCATGCGCACGTCGCCGACGGCATCCTGGTCCACGGCCGTACCGAGGCGGTGGCCGTCCAGCTGCATCTTCAGCGCGTCCTTCGCCGCCAGGAACGCATCCACGTGTTCGCCCGTGAGCGCCATCTCGCCCTTGCGGATGCGGTCCAGCAGGGTCTCGAGGATGTGCGTCACCTCCGTCATGTCGGACAGGCCGAACGTCCCCGCGCCCCCCTTGACGGAGTGCGCGGTCCGGAAGATCGCATTCAGATCCTCTTCGTCCGGCGCGCCGACATCGACGGCGAGCAGCAGCCTTTCCATTTCAGCCAGCAGTTCCTCGGCCTCGTCAAAAAAGACCTGGAAGAACTGGCTTATATCGATGGTCATGGCGACACTCCGTCAAATAAGCTCAGGGAGCACATGATCAGCCGATCACCTTTTTGACGACTTCGATCAGGCGCTGCGGATCGAACGGCTTGACCAGCCAGCCGTTGGCGCCGGCGGCGCGGCCCTTGGCCTTCATCTCGTCGGACGATTCGGTCGTCAGCATCAGGATCGGTGTCTTGGCATACGACGGCAGTTCGCGCAGATGCTTGATCAGCTGCAGGCCATCCATCTTCGGCATGTTCTGGTCGGTCAGCACGAGGTCGACGTTCTGCAGCTTGGCCTTGTCCAGGCCGTCCTGGCCATCGACCGCTTCCACGACCTGGTAGCCGGCCGCCTTCAGACTGAACGCCACCATCTGACGCAGGGAGCTCGAGTCGTCGACTGCAAGAATTGTTTTAGCCATTTTTTTTATCTCACTAAAAAAGAGTTCGGGCACTTGGGCCCCACTGTGATTCGAATGTACTTGCGAAATACGCGCCGGGATATCAGAACAGCTCGATATCGCCGCTTTCCAGGTGCTTCTGGCTGACCGCCTTGCGCAGCACGCTGCGCAGTTCCAGGCTCTGGATCGCCAGCGCCATGCTGACCTTGCCCAGCAGGTCGACGATCGTGTCGTTGTCGCTGTCCGGCTCCATCTGCGCGCCATAGGTGCCGAGCGTGGCGAGGAACTCGCGCAGGCCCGTTACCCGTTTCAGCGTGCGGTCGATCAGCTGGCTCGTCATGTCCTGGAACTGCATGCTGGTGATCGCCGCGTTCACGTACGTGCTGACCTGTTCGCTCATCGCTTCCAGCTGGGCCCGCTCCTCCGCCGACGGCGTGCCGCCGTCGAGCAGCAGGCGGATCGTCGCATCCTGGGCGCTGACGGCTTCATGAATGGACATGAAGTTGCGCGACAGCTTCTCGATCGCTTCCTCCAGCAGCAGGTTGGTCTGCAGCAGGTCGGTCTCCACCTCGGTCAGGTGATTCCTGCCGTGATCCGACACGCCCGACAGCATGCGCTTGACGTGGGAGCCGAGGATTTTTTTTCTGTTCATAACAATCTCGTCTTGGGTGCTTTATTTGGGTGCCGCAACTGCGGCCGCCTGCGCCGCTTCCAGCGTCGCTTCCGTTGCCATGCCCACTTCGAGCTTGCCGGCATCGCGCATCAGGTTCTCTTCCGTCTTCTTGTTCATCACGATGATGCTGATCCGTCGGTTGATGGGATTGAACGGGTCCTTGCGGTCCAGGTGGGCGGCGTCGGCCAGCCCCACCACGCGGATGATCTTGGCGTCCTGCATGCCGCCGTGCAGCAGAGCCCGGCGCGACGCGTTGGCGCGGTCCGCGGACAATTCCCAGTTACTGTAGCCCGTCTCGGAAAAATACGGCGTTGAATCGGTGTGCCCGGTCAGGCCGATGCGGTTCGGCACGTCGTTCAGCACCGGCGCGATCTCTTCCAGGATGTCGCGTGTGTAGGCTTGCAGCTCGGCCTTACCGGCCGGGAACATGGGGCGGTTCTGCTCGTCCACGATCTGGATGCGCAGGCCTTCGCTGGTGAAGTCCAGCAGCAGCTGGTCCTTGAATTTCTTCAGCGCGGGCGAATTCTCGATCTTCGTCTGGATCCGCTCCTTCAGCTGCTGCAGGCGCTGCGCTTCTTCCTTCTCCAGCACGGCCTTGGCCGCCGACAGGTTGAACGACTTCTTGGCCGTATCGACACCGCCGGCGTTGACCTGGCCGTCCTGCCGGGTCAGGTCCTTGCCGCCGCCCTTGATGATGGACGAGCTGTCGCCGCTGCCGGAGCCGCCCTGCATCGCCACCTTCAGCGGCGTCTTGAAGAATTCGGAAATGCCGTTCAGATCGCCCTTGCTGGTCGAACCCAGCAGCCACATCAGCAGGAAGAACGCCATCATGGCCGTCACGAAGTCGGCATAGGCGATCTTCCACGCACCACCGTGGTGGCCGCCGGCCACCTTCTTGATGCGCTTGACGACAATCGTTTTCCCGTCATCGGCCATGACGCTCTCCCGTGGCAGCCATTACTTCGACTTGGCCTTCTTGATATGGTCTTCCAGCTCGGCAAACGTCGGACGTTCGGTCGAGTACAGCACCTTGCGGCCGAACTCGACGGCCAGCGCCGGTGCGTAGCCGTTCAGGCTGGCCAGCAGCGTCACCTTTACGCATTGGAACATCTTGCTGGACTCTTCCAGCTTCTGCTCCAGCAGGCCGGACAGCGGACCAACGAAACCGTACGCCAGCAGGATGCCCAGGAACGTACCGACCAGCGCGTGGGCGATCAGCATGCCCAGCTCGGACGGCGGCAGGCCCACCGATTCCATCGTGTGGACCACGCCCATCACGGCCGCGACGATACCGAACGCCGGCAGGCCGTCGCCCAGCTTGGCGATCACGTGCGCCGGCACCGCACCTTCATGGTGGTGAGTTTCCAGCTCGTTGTCCATCAGGTTCTCGATCTGGAACGCATCCATATTGCCCGACACCATCAGGCGCAGGTAGTCCGTCATGAATTCGACGATGTGATGGTCTTCGATCACGGTGGGATATTTCGAGAACAGCGGGCTTTCGGCCGGCGATTCGATGTCGCCTTCGATCGACATCAGGCCTTCCTTGCGGACCTTGGACAGCACGTCGAACATCAGCGACAGCAGTTCCATGTACAGGTCCTTCGTGTAGCGCGAACCCTTCAGCAACGTCGGCAGCGCGGCCATCGTGGCCTTGATGGCCTTGCCGTTGTTACCGACGAAGAAAGCACCCACCGCCGCGCCGCCGATCATCAGCAGTTCGAGAGGCTGAAAGAGTGCCGCCAGATGGCCGCCGGCCATGGCAAAGCCGCCGAACACGGAGGCCATCACGACGACATAACCGATAATAACTAACAAACCAGCCCCACCCTCAAAAAAGATGCATTAGCGAAATAAATGCCACAGGGAACTACAATAGCGTGAGAACGCTTCCCGGGCAAGCGAAAGACGCCTAAAAACGCCAGAGATACAGAGGAGGCGCGCCCTCTGTGGTAAGTATGGTCTTGTCGGGAATATAAGGCGGTATGGCGAATTCGTAACTTATTAACAAAGCGCCAGCTTTCATCTCGCGTCTGGCCTTTGCATATAATGCATTCATTACCGCTGGTGACAGATAAGCGAATACCAGATCGTAATGCTCAAACTGAATCTTTTCATAATCGCCGCGGATAAACCGGGCACGGCTGCCGGTTATCCTGGCGCGTAGAAAAGAATATAACCAGGGCAGCGGCGCCAGCTCAATGCCGGTGCATTCGATATCGGGGCGAACGCGGGCCAGGTGCAGGGTCATACCGCCCAGGCCGCTGCCGACGTCGATGACGCGCAGGCCCGGCCGGTCCGGCAGCGCGGCGGCGACGGCCTCCCAGACGGGCTGGCTGGACGGGAAATACGGCACCTGCGTACGAAACGTCGACCAGTACCAGCCCAGCAGCACGATAAATATGACGAGATACAGGACCGGCGGCAGCCGGAATGCGCTGGTGACGAGCAGCGCCAGCGGAAAAACCAGCTGAATCACGCGCCACCACGGCGCCAGGCCGATCTTCCACGTGATCAGCATGGCCAGCACGCCTTGCAGCAGCACGGCCTGGAACAGCGTCAGGCCGTAGCCGACCGCATCCAGGGCGAGTGCCAGGCCGGCACACGGCAGCAGCGCGGCGCATTGCACCAGCAGCGCGCGCACGGCGGGCGGACGCACGGCCGCGCGCAAGAAATGCAAAAGCCGGGGCGACGTCATCGGCCGGCCCGGCTTGCGAGGGAAACTGACAGGAAGCGGCGCAATCTCAGCCTGCTTCCGCCCTGGCGCTGGCCTCGTCCTTGGCCTTGCGCGTCTTGCCCGCGCGCGAAGGCATATGGCACAGGCCACACTGGTAATCGCCGTTCAGGTCCATGCCGTTGACGATGAACTTGCCCTGGCATTTGCTGCAGGTTTTCAGCTCCAGCATCTTGCTGGAGAAAAAGCGCACGAGGGTCCAGGCGCGCGTCAGCGACAGCAGCGGCTCTTCGCCCGGCGCGGGCGGCATTTGCTCCAGATACAGCTTGTAGGCCTTCATGACGGCCTGGATGCCCGTCGCACCGGCGTGCTCGACGAGGAAGTTATGGATATTGATGAACAGCGAAGAATGGATATTCGGCTGCCACGTCAGGAACCAGTCGGTGGAAAACGGCAGCATGCCTTTCGGCGGCGACACACCCTTCAGCTCCTTGTAGAGCTTCAAGAGGCGCTCGCGCGACAGCGACACTTCCGATTCCAGCAGTTGCAGACGGGCGCCCAGATTGATCAGCTCGATGGCCAGCCCGATTTCCTGCGCTTCGCTCACGACACTTTTCTTGTTCATCATCCGTCCCCTGCACTACCGTTTTTTTAACTATACCGCTTAAGCGATTTCTTCGACGCCTTGACCCGCCATCAGAATCGCGGCGTGCGATTGCGCCAGGGAGCGCTCTTTCGTGTGGTTCGTCAGCATGCCCAGGATGGCGCTGTCGTCGAAGCGGAAGCGGGCCAGCATCATGTTGCCGCCGGCGAGCTTCAGGATCTGGGCGTTGCTCATGCCTTCGATCAGGTCGGCGATGTCGGCCGAGATACCCAGGCGGAAGATTGCCGTCACCTTGTCAGCGCGGATCATCTGTTGCGCCAGCATCAGGTAGCTCAGGTTTGCATCGCGGATCTCAGCCATCATGTCGTTTGCGGTCATCATCTTCAAATCTCCTTGGTGTTTTGCAGCAATTGCGTTTCCGTTGAGATACATAGTGCCGCACGGCACCATGGACAGCAAGTTGCGTACGTCTGTATTTGAAGTAGGGATGACGACTGCTCGCCCTGTCGGCGTTTGTCTGACAAACGCAGGGCGATCATAGGGGCGCGCCAGTGTTGGCGCGGGTCGGCAGGTGATGGTTCTGCACGGAAAATGATGCCCGGCAGAACGAAAATACTTTGCGAATCTGTGGTCCCGATGCAGCAAATTTGCGACATCTGAACAGGGTAACGACACGGCTGAGCAGAACTTTAGGGTTTCCAGCAAAAAATTTTAAGTTTTTTTCGCCCCACCCAAAGCGCCGAACAGAGGGACCTTTATTGACCCTTCCTGCCGCTTCTGAAACTGGTAACGGCAGAGCTGACCGGAACTTTAGGCTTTTTCGCAAAAATTTTTGAACTTTTCGCAAAAAGATGGGAAAGCGAGCATTCATGCGGGTTTGCGGGCAGGCGCCGGCGCCGGAGACTTGCCGGACAGGCATCTTTCGCGTGCTACACTGCGGTTTTTCCTTGAAGCCTCAACTATCCGAACAGGGATTTTGACCATGACTGTTAGCATCAAGACAACCCGGCAGGATTGCCTGGAGCGCGACGCGCGCGATCCGCTGGCCCCGCTGCGCGAGCAGTTCGACCTGCCGGACGGCGTGATTTATCTGGATGGCAACTCTCTTGGTGCGCGGCCCCGGGCGGCGCTGACGCGCGCCACGGACGTCATCGCCCGGGAATGGGGCGTGGACCTGATCCGCAGCTGGAACACGGCCGGCTGGTTCGCGCTGCCGAAACGCCTGGGCGACCGGCTGGCACCGATCGTGGGCGCCCTGCCCGGCGAAGTCGTCGTGACGGACACGACGTCCGTCAACCTGTTCAAGGCGCTGGCCGCTGCCCTGCACCTGCAGCGCCCCCATGCCGAGCGCAAGGTCATCGTCACGGAGCGCAGCAACTTCCCCACGGATATCTATATGGCCGAGGGCCTGGCCCGCTGGCTGGACCGCGGTTACCAGGTCCGGCTGGTCGACGATGTGAACGAGATCGACGCCGCCGTCGGGCCCGATACGGCCGTGCTGATGCTGACCCACGTGAATTACCGCACGGGCCGCCAGCTGGATATGGCGGCCGTCTCCGCCATGGCACGGGCGCGCGGCGCCGTCACCGTCTGGGATCTGGCGCACTCGGCCGGCGCCGTACCGGTGGAGCTGAACCGCGATGGCGCCGACTTCGCCGTCGGCTGCACCTATAAATACCTGAACGGCGGCCCCGGCGCGCCGGCCTTCATCTGGGTACCGCAGCGGCACCACGCCGCCTTCGTCCAGCCCCTGTCCGGCTGGTGGGGCCACGCCGAGCCGTTCGCGATGGCGCCCGCGTTCGCGCCGACGGACGGCATCGGGCGCGCGCTGTGCGGCACGCAGCCCATCGTCTCCCTGGCGATGGTGGAGTGCGGGCTGGAGGTGTTCGCGCAAACGGACATGGCCGCCATCCGCGCCAAGTCGCTGGCACTGACGGACCTGTTCATCGAACTGGTCGAGACGCAGTGCGCCGCCCACCCGCTGGGGCTGGTGACACCGCGCGAACACGCCGCGCGCGGCAGCCACGTCAGTTTCACGCATCCGCACGGCTATGCCGTCATGCAGGCGCTGATCGAACGGGGCGTCATCGGCGACTACCGCGAGCCGGCCATCATGCGCTTCGGCTTCACGCCGCTGTACACGAGCTTTGCGGACGTGTGGGACGCCGTGGCGATCCTGCGCACGATCCTGGACGACCGCGCCTACGACACGGGCGCCGCGCGCAGCGCCGTCACCTGAAGCGAGAGTCAAGATGAACGAAGACAAGAAAGGCCCCGAATGGCACGGCGCCCAGCTGGATTTTTCGAAATCCATGAGCTATGGCGACTACCTGGGGCTGGAACAGATCCTGAATGCGCAGCATCCGCTGTCGCCGAACCATAACGAGATGCTGTTCATCGTCCAGCACCAGACCAGCGAGCTGTGGATGAAGCTGATGCTGCACGAGATGCATGCCGTGCGCGCCCACCTGCGCAGCGACGACCTGGCGCCCGCCTTCAAGATGCTGGCGCGGGTGGCCCGCATCATGGACCAGCTGGTGCACGCTTGGGACGTCCTGGCGACGCTGACGCCCCCCGAGTACACGGCCATCCGGCCATATCTGGGCGCGTCGTCCGGCTTCCAGTCGCACCAGTACCGCGAGATCGAGTTCATCCTCGGTAACAAGAACGCCAACCTGCTGACGGTGCACGAGACCCGGCCGGAAACCCACGCCATCCTGCATCGGGCGCTGACGGAACCTTCCGTGTACGACGAGGCCATCCGCGTGCTGGCCCGTAACGGCCTGCCTGTCTCGGCGGCGCGGCTGGCTGTCGATCCCACGTTGCCGACGGTGGCCGACGAGTCCGTCAAGGCGGCATGGCTGGAGGTATACCGCGATCCCGAGCGGCACTGGGCCCTGTACGAGCTGGCCGAGAAACTGGTGGACCTGGAGACGGCATTCCGCTTCTGGCGCTTCCGCCACGTGACGACGGTCGAGCGCGTGATCGGCTTCAAGACGGGCACCGGTGGCACCGCAGGCGTCAGCTACCTGAAGAAGATGCTGGACGTGGTGCTGTTCCCGGAACTGTTCGCGTTGCGCACGGCGCTGTAACGCGATGCCATTGCAGTGTCATATTCGATGACTATAATGTCATCACTTTCATCATGGCACCGACACAACATGAAATTTATCCCGACCACGAAAACGCTGGTGCTGCTGCCGGTCCTGGCAGCCGCGCTGCTGTGCGGCACGGCCGAGGCGCGCAAGAAGACCATTAAAAGCGAGCCGGGCCAGTTCGACTACTACGCCCTGGCGCTGAGCTGGTCGCCGCAATACTGCGCCGGCAGCGGCAACCGCGACCCGGACCAGTGCGCCGTCGGGCGCCAGCTGGGCTTCGTGCTGCACGGCCTGTGGCCGCAGTTCGAGAAAGGCTATCCGCAGGACTGCTCGAACGAGCCGCTGCCGAACGCCGTGCGGGTCAAATACCAGGGCATCTACGCCGCGCCGAAGCTGATCGGCCATGAATGGTCGAAGCACGGCACCTGCTCGGGCCTGCCGGCGGAAGATTATATGGCCCTGTCGGCGCGGCTGAAGGACGGCCTGACGATTCCCGCGCCCTACCGCAAGCCGGCCCAGCCGGTGCGCGTGACGGCGGCCCAGTTCAAGGAAGCGTTCCGCAAGGCGAATCCGGCGCTGGCCGACAATGGCGTCGTGCCGTTCTGCACGGGCGCCGGCCGCTTCCTGCGCGAAGTGCATGCCTGCTACGACAAGGATGGCCATTCGCGCTCGTGCGCGGCGGAGGAGACGAAGCGCGCTGAAAAGAGCTGCGGCCAGGGCTCGTTCCTCGTGCAGAGCGTCAGGTAACGGTACGCTGGCGAACGTCGGGGACAGGCACCTCGTCGGGCTTTCGCCCGAAGAGGAGCCAGTCCCCGGCAAGCTCAAGCGGCGCGGATCATCTGCGGATTGGCGAGCCCACACGGCGGCGGTCGAACAGCCGGGGACTGGCTCCGTTCTCAGGCTCTCCGAGCCTGCGAACGGTGCCTGTCCCCGACGGGCATGTCCCCGACGTAACTGCCTGATGCAAAGCAGCACCACGCCAGCCACTACCGCGCCCGAGAAGCCGCGACCTGATTCGGCCAACGTCACCCGTCTACAGTGCCGCATGAGTTAACGCTAAAATCGTGTCCATGACAAACGCCAGCACAACGCTAGACCTCGGCAGTTGCGACCGGGAACCCATCCGGACGCCCGGCAGCATCCAGCCGCACGGTTTCGTGCTGGCCCTGGACGCCGGCGGCACCGTGGTGCAGGCCAGCGAGAACGTGGCGGCGCATCTCGGCAAGACGCCCGAGGCAGTGCTGGGAGGCACCCTGGCGCAAGCCGTGGGCGCCGACGCGGCGGCGCAACTGCTGCCTGAACTGGGCAGCGGCCAGGTGCGCGAGCGGCCCGGCTTCGTGGCGACGATACGCCTGGCCGGCGGCGGCGCGGGCGGCTTCGATGTACTGGCGCACCGCTACGATGAACTCGTCATGCTGGAGTTCGAGGCCGTGACGCGGCCCGGCGCGGCCGACTTCCGCCACCTCTTCCCGCTCGTGGGCGACTTCCTGCAGCAGCTCGACGACAACGACACGGTGGAGGAAATGAGCCGCACGGCCGCCGCGGAGATCCGCGCCGTGACGGGTTTCGGTCGCGTGCTCGTCTACAAATTCGACAACGAGGACCATGGCCACGTGCTGGCCGAAAGCAACGACGGCTCGCTGCCCTCCTACCTCGGCCAGCGTTTCCCCGCCACGGACATCCCGAAGCAGGCCCGCGAGCTGTACGCATCGAACCGTATCCGCCTGATCAGCGACGCCAATTACGAACCGGCCCGCCTCGTCCCGCCGCGCAATCCCGTGACGAACGCGGCAAACGACCTGTCGTTTGCCGCGCTGCGCAGCGTCTCGCCCGTGCACCTCCAGTACATGCGCAATATGGGAACGCTGGCGTCGATGTCGGTGTCGCTGATGGTCAAAGGCCGGCTGTGGGGCCTGATTTCCTGTCACAATGCGGCGCCCTGCCACATCCCGTTCGACAAGCGCACGGCCTGCGAGCAGCTGGGCCAGATCCTGGCGCTGCGCATCACCAGCCGCGAGGATGCGGACGAGCTGCAGTTCCGCCTGGAAGTACGGCGCACGATGGTGTCGGTGCTGGCCGGCCTGACGCAGGGCGCCGACTTTGTCGAGAACATGGGCAGCGTGTTCCCGCAACTGCTGCACTTTGCCCGCGCCAGCGGTGCCGCCGTGGTAGTGGACGACCGCGTCGTGACGTTTGGCGACACGCCGGACGAGCCGCAGATCCGCGCGCTGATCGGCTGGCTCGACCAGCACACGCATGGCGACCTGTACCACACGGACCGGCTGGCCGAGCAATATCCGGCGGCGCGCGAGTTCCAGGACCGGGCCAGCGGGCTGCTGGCCATGCCGATCTCGCGCATCCACAAGCATTATCTGCTGTGGTTCCGCCCCGAGTTCGTGCATACGGTCGACTGGGCCGGCAATCCCCACGACAAGGAAACAGCGCCGGGAGCGCCGCAGCAGCTCTCGCCGCGCACCAGCTTTGCCACGTGGCGCGAAACGATTCACGGCCGCAGCGCGCCCTGGCACGCCGGCGAAATCGAAATGGCGCTGGAATTTCGCACGGCGCTGCTGGGCATTGCGCTGGAACGCGCCGAGCAGATGGCCGAGCTGGCCGAGGAACTGGGTCGCGCCAACAAGGAGTTGGAGGCGTTTTCGTATTCCGTGTCGCACGACCTGCGCGCGCCGCTGCGCCATATCGTCGGCTTCTCCGACCTGCTGCTGGAAGCGGCGGGCAACGACACGGCGGAAAAGCGCGGGCGCTTCCTCAAGAACATCAAGGAATCGGCCCGGCTGGCCGGCAAGCTGGTCGACGACCTGCTCAGCTTCTCGCAGATGGGCCGTGCGTCGCTGCGGCCTGTGCGGGTCAATATGAACGACCTGGTACGTTCCTGCATCGACAAGCTGACGCTCGACACGCAGGGCCGCAACGTGCAATGGCAGGTCGGCCCGCTGCCGGAAATTGTTGCCGACCCGACTTTCATCCAGCTAGCCTTGTATAATCTGCTGTCGAACGCCGTAAAATTTACAGGCCAGAAGGACCCGGCCATCATCCGCGTGGACGGCCGCGCAAGTGGAGCCGAGACCGTATTCGAGGTCAGCGACAACGGCGTGGGCTTCAATATGGACTATGTCCACAAGCTGTTCGGAGTGTTCCAGCGCCTGCACCGCATGGAGGATTTCCAGGGTACCGGCATCGGCCTGGCCAATGTGCGCCGCATCGTGGAGCGCCATGGCGGCCACGTGGAGGCGCACTCCGGGCCCGGCGGCGGCGCCACATTTACGTTTACCATTCCGAACACCTTACCGTCCGTATAGCATGCTGAAACCGATTCTCCTCGTGGAAGACAACCCCCACGACCTTGAACTGACCTTGATTGCACTGGAAAAAAGCCAGCTCGCCAACGAAGTGATCGTCGTGCGCGACGGCGCCGAGGCACTCGATTACCTGTACGCGCGCGGCGACTACGCCGACCGCCAGAAGGGCAACCCGGCCGTGGTGCTGCTGGACCTGAAACTGCCGAAAGTGGACGGGCTCGAAGTGCTGCGCGAGGTGCGCACGGCACCGGACCTGCGCGCCCTGCCGGTGGTGATGCTGACGTCGTCGCGCGAGGAGCAGGACCTGATCCGCAGCTATGAACTGAACGTCAACGCTTATGTGGTCAAGCCCGTCGACTTCAAGGAATTCGTGCGCGCCATCTCCGACCTGGGCATCTTCTGGGCTGTGCTGAACGAACCGCCACCGGGATCGCACCGCTACGTGCGCCCGGCGAACTGAGGCGGTCCACCGAAATTTTGTCCCCGTGCCGGTGATTTTCGCAATTGCCGTCCAGCTCTTCCTTGAGCGAGGATGGCGGCACAACACCAAACGGGGACACCATGATCAGCCGCACCCTCCTGGCCGCAGCAGCGTTGCTGGCGGCCACCGCGCAGGCAGCGCCGCGCCATATCAGTATCGACGTCAATGCGCCCACCGTGGCGCGCGACCGCTTCGCCGACCTCTCCGTGGGTTCCGACTATCCCGGCACCCTGATCCGGGACGACAGCCTGGCGCAACTGAAACTGGCGCGCGACGAGCTGGGCTTCCGCTACCTGCGCTTCCACGCCATCTTCCACGACGTGCTGGGCACCTACAAGGAAGTGGACGGCAAACCGGTCTACGACTGGACCAGGATCGACTACTTGTACGACCGCATGCTGAAGATCGGCATCAAGCCTTTCATCGAACTGGGCTTCACGCCGCTGGCGATGCGCTCGTCCGACCTGTCGATCTTCTACTGGAAGGGCAATACGTCGCACCCCGTACCGGCCAAATGGGCCGGCCTGGTGGACGCGTTCGTGCGCCACCTGCGCCAGCGCTATGGCGAGGAGGAAGTGCGCACGTGGTTCTTTGAAGTCTGGAACGAACCGAACCTGGACGGCTTCTGGGAAAAGGCGGACAAAGAGGCCTACTTCAACCTGTACACGCAAACTTCCAGAACCATCAAGGCCATCGACCCGGCGCTGCGCGTGGGCGGGCCGTCCACGGCGGGCGCCGCGTGGGTGCCGGAGTTCATCGCCCATGCCGATGCGACGCAGGCGGCGGTCGACTTCATCAGCACGCACACGTACGGCGTCGACGGCGGCTTCCTCGACGAACACGGCAAGGAGGATACGAAGCTGTCGCCGTCGCCGGACGCGATCGTCGGCGACGTGCGCAAGGTGCGCGGCGAGATCGAGGCGTCGTCGCGCCCCGGCCTGCCGCTGTACTTCACGGAGTGGAGCACCAGTTACACGCCGCGCGATCCGGTGCACGACTCGTACGTCAGCGCGCCCTACATCCTGGCGAAACTGAAGGCCAGCGAGGGCCTCGTGCAGGGCATGAGCTACTGGACCTACAGCGACCTGTTCGAGGAACCGGGCCAGCCGACAGCGCCGTTCGAAGGCGGCTTCGGTCTGATGAACCCGCAGGGCATCCGCAAACCCGCCTGGTTCGCGTACAAGTACCTGCATGCGCTGGGCGACGCGCAGGTGAATACGAAGGATGCGCAAAGCTGGGTCACGCGCGACGCCGACGGCGTGCAGATCGTGGCATGGGACTTCCGGCAGCCGGTACAGGCAAAAAGCAACCGCCCCACCTACACAGCCGTGCTGCCGACGCACGCCAGCGCCCCGCTCAGCCTCGACCTGCAGGGTCTCAAGCCCGGCAACTACACGGTGACGATCCAGCGCACGGGCTTCCGCGCGAACGACGCGCACACGGCATGGATCGAGCTGGGCGCGCCGAAGACGCTGGACGCCACGCAGGTCGGCAAGCTGCAGGCCCTGACGGCGGACCGGCCGAAACACCAGGCGCTGCGTGTGCCGGCCTCTGGCAAGGCCAGCGTGGCGGTGCCGATGCGGGCCAACGACGTGGTGCTGGTGAAGATCGGTCCGGCCGCGCATCAATAAAAATGCCGGCCGCATCGGTATGCGGCGGCATGAACAGGCTGCTCAGTCTTCGTAAAGGCTTTCGGATATCTGCACTTCACGTTTATCGAAGACCAGCCACGACTCGCCGCGTTGGACCAGAATCTTTGTCCCATTCAGGTACGTGACAATAACGGGCACGTTGTCGGCACAATCTTCCGTCAGTACTGTCAGACTGGCAATCTGGTTGTGGCGGTTAGTTGTTTTGTAGGCATTGTGAAACTGCATTCCCGGAGCCAGGTTTGCTTGGGGGAACAGGTCCGCCATGTCCTCCGGTGCGCCGAATGCACCGTCCATACCATGAATATAGGCGCAAACGCTCGAACCTCCTGCACCACCAACGGCAACCTCGATGCTTCGCGGCGAGATTACCGTTGGCTTGACAAGCGTCTGGAAGTTGAACTGCCAGCGCCTCTTGTTTTCGCTTTCCGCCCAGTCATAAATCACGGCAACGCGCTCGGCCCGGTTGTAGGCGACGGTGCGGACCGCGTTTTTCAGCAGCGGCTTGAACTTATGAAATTTCTTATCGACCATGCCCTGATAGGCTTTGGTCGCGTCGCCGGTCGCGATGGACCAACTGCTGCTCTCCGGGGCATAAGCATTGATGAGCCTGCCGTAGGCTGCCATCGAATAGGCCGGCGCGCCAGGCGCAACAGGATCCGACACGGGCTCTGCCTGCCCGATGCCGCTATCGGTGTAATCGATGCCCGTCGAGTCTTCACCCGCGTCGAACGTGATGGCATTTTTGAAACGGGTGGCACGCGTTACGGACTGCTGGAAATTGCTGTCGAAGTCGCTGTAAATGCCGCCGGAAATAAAGATGTCGCGCCCCTTCGATACAAAGGTAAATGCGTTACTGTCGGCATGGCTGTGGTTGACTGAGCCCAGACGGCTGGATCGGAAGAACAGGCTGGAGCGATCCGAAGCCGCAGTGTCCGTGTTCATCGCGACCACGCCTGCATCTTCGAACAGATAAGTCGATCTCAACACAAGCTTATCAGGCAGCTCGGCGCGCGGCTGACTTGCCGTCATCAGATAGTGATAAGGTCTCAGTAAGCTTGCCTCCGTTTGTTCGATTTTATCGCGGTAGTACCACTCGTCGATGGGGTTTTGTGTCAAATGCGCGAACAGGCCGTAACTCTGCCAGGCGAATGAAAAATAAGTACCGGTACTATCGGCCCCGTCCCCAAAAGGCGATCGAGCGCTTAGGAACCGGTCAGTAGGACTGTTCATCGCACGCTTGCGAATGGTCTGGGCATAAAAGTTCTCACCAAATTTGTCAAGCGCCTGAATATGACTGATGTCCACGCCCGCCGTCAGCTTAAAGTCGGCAAACAGTAAAGCGTAAGCATTCAGTGACATCCACGCATAGTTCGTACTGTTACCAAAGGCACTGTCCGACCCGCCCCGCCACATACCGATTGTCGGGATAACCTTGTTCCACGTTTCTTCCAGCAGTTGCCCTTCTTTGCCTGCTGGGTCGAAACGTTGGGTGGCACCGACCGCGCCTGTCGCATGCATCATCACGTCGACGGCATACAGACCAGCCATCAGCAAATGCGAATCATAGGGAAGTTCGTGGAGCTTTGACAGCTTTGTCAGCAGCGGACCCAGCCGAGCGTTGATGCAAAGAATGATCACGTCGCGGTCGGCATTGGTGAGATGTTCGTCCAGTATGTCGAGCCCGAACGCCAACAGACGCAAGATGTCGCGGTTATACTGGTCATTGCCCCCTTCCGTTGTGGGGGCGCCGTTTGTCGAGTTCCACTCAGCTACTTTTACAAGGCTGCGAACCGCTTCTGCCGAGTACGTCGTGTCCCCGGTCAAGACACCCGCCATTGCCAGCCTTTCAATCCGCTTGATCGTGTTGTCCAGCGCCGCGTTGCTGCTGGGCTCGGGGATCCCGACAGGGGTTTTCTCCCGGAGTGCCTGTTCCAGATACGCTTTGTAGGACGCTCGCTGGTCGCTCACTCGCAGGGACGCGTCGATAGCTGGCCATGTCATTACGTTACCAAGGATGTCGCGAGGCAAAATGCGCGGACGCGTCTTGGCAAGGATATTTGCCCGTACTTCCGCCCCGGTTGCGACGTTAGGCAAATCCTTGCCATTGAAGCGGAACGTGCGAGTCTGGCTTGTTCGGGGCGTGCCGCGCAATGTCTGATATTGTACAGTCCAGGTATAAAAGCCTGGTTCGACCAGCTCTTTCGGCAGGATCAGGCTTGGTTCCTTTGTGGTGACGCTGTACTCATAATCACCTGGGCCCTGCAGCGTAAACTTCATGCCAACAGCATTATCCGTATTCTCGAGCTTCGGCCATGAGAATACAGGTGTGGCAGTACGAACCCTCGTGCAATCGCGCGGCTCAATGTGGACCCAGATATGCTCGGCCATATAGTCCGTATCGGCATGGGGCTCACAAGCGTAGGCTTGCGGAATGTAACCCTTGTTCAGCACTGTTCCGCGGCTCAGTTCTATATCGCTGACAGCGGTCAGCTTCCCGGCTGCATCGGCGGCCTGAAGCCGGTAATTCAGTGTCGAGCCCGTGGTATCCAACGGCGTGACCGTCGCGCTGTTACCCGTTACGAGCTGCCCGTTCAGGCGCACGATGGCTGCATCGACAACTGACCAGGTCAGCTTGACCGGCTGACCGTCGACCACGTGCCAATTGTCTGGACCGAAGGTAATAATGGCAGGAGCGCCTTGCGCCGTGCCCACTATGAGCGACGTGAGCAAGGCGAGTCGAGTTTTACGCATGAGATATCCCGTAGGTGAAATTGTTGGGCGCGACGCCGCGCTCCTGGGGGGATCTCCGGTCTGGCTGGAAGCCGCAGGCGCGTAGTAACGCGCGGCACAAACCAGCCGCAACGACATTATAAATAGATAATCTTTTGGAAAGACTATCCAATCCTCACTTCGGATCGGTTATTCGCGGGAGCTCGTGGAGTGGGCGTTACGCGGCCTTGCGCCGCCGCAGCAGGTGACGGATGCGGGCGCTCAGCACGTCCGCGTTGTACGGCTTCTGCAGCAGGCTGATGGTGGGATCGAGCTTGCCCTCGTGAGCCAGCACCCCTTCCGCATAGCCGGACGTGAACAGGATCTGCGCGTCCGGCTGCTCGCGCCGCACCAGCTCGGCCAGCTCCAGGCTGCTCATCCGGCCCGGCATGATCACGTCGGTAAACAACAGGTCCACGTGCGCGCCGGCCTGCACCATGCGCGCCGCATGGTCGGCATCGGGCGCCTGCAGCACCTTGTACCCCAGTGCGGACAGCAGTTCGGCGGTGGCGTGGCGCACGTCCTCCTCGTCTTCCACAACGAGGATGCTTTCCACGCCGCCGGACAGCGCCGCCACCGGCACATCTTCTTCCTGCACCGGCGCCTGGGCGCTGCGGCGCAGGTAGATGCGCACGCTGGTGCCTTCGCCCTGCACGCTTTTCAGCACGATCTCGCCGCCCGACTGCTTGACGAAGCCGTAGGCCATCGACAGTCCCAGGCCGGTCCCCTGCCCCGTGGGCTTGGTGGTGAAGAACGGCTCAAACGCCCGCTGCAGGATTTCCGGCGCCATCCCCTTGCCCGTATCGGCCACTTCGATCATCAGGTAGTCGCCGCTGTTCAGTTCCGCCTGGCGTGCCGCGACACTGTCGACATTGCGGGCGCGGATGGTCAGCGTGCCGCCGTTCGGCATCGCGTCGCGCGCATTGATGGCCAGGTTGAGGATCACGTTGTGCAGCTGGCTGGGGTCGACCGCCGTGCTCCACAAGCCTTCGCCCAGGTCGGTGACGATCGTCGCCTGCGGTCCCAGCACGCGGCGCAGCATCTCCTCCATATCCTTCAGCACGACGGCCGGATCGATGACGACGGCCTGCAGCGGCTGGCGCCGCGCAAAGGCCAGCAGGTGTGCCGCCAGGCGCGCGCCCCGCTCGACGCCGGCCAGCGCCGTGTCGATGCGGGTACGGGCGCTGTCGTTGACACCGCCGATCAGTTTCAGCAGCTGCAAATTGCCGCCGATGATCTGCAACACGTTGTTGAAGTCGTGTGCCACGCCGCCTGTCAGCTGGCCGATGGCTTCCATCTTCTGCGCCTGGTGCAGCGCGGCCTGGCTGAGACGCAGTTCTTCCTCGCTGCGCGCCAGCGACGCAAAGGCTTCGTCGCGCTGGCGCCGCGCCACGCACACGCCGCTGTGATAGCGCAGCCGTGCCACCAGCTCGCGCGGGTCCGGCCATTTGACGAGGTAATCGTTGGCGCCGTGGGCGAAGGCCTGCACCTTGATGTCCGGATCCGGCTCGGACGACAGCAATACGATGGGAATGTTTTCCGTGCGCGGATCGGCGCGCAGGCTGCGGATGACGGCAAAGCCGTCCGTACCGGGCATGCGCAGGTCGACAAGGACGACGGAGGCATCATGTTCGACGGCCAGATCCACGGCGCGCTCGGCACAGTGCTCGTAGCACAGCGTGATGTCCACGTGCTGCTCCAGGCTGTGCAACAGATAGTCCCGCGCCAGCGCTTCGTCATCGATCAGGAGCACGGAACAGGTACTATATTGCATGATGGAGGAGACCCGAATTGGTATGTGACTAGAAGGCAAGATTGCATTCTACTTCATACTTTTGGTGCGTGCGTTCAAGTAGTTCAACCGTGCGCGGGTCAGGCGGCGAATCGTGTAATGCCGCGGTCATCGGACTGGCGTATCTTTCCTACACCCATATCCGCAGTGCGAAACCGCCATGAAGCCTGTGCCCGATACCGAAGGTGCCATGCTCCGCATCGCGCCGTTGCTGACCCGTCCTGGTCGCGTGGAACCGCTGTCTTACGCGCCACCGCCCTGGCAACTGCAGCGCTGCCTGGAAACGGACATCGTTTTCCTTGCCAACCCGCCTGCCTACGACGCGTACAGCGAACAGTTCGCCTATGAGGTGACGTTTGCCGGCGAATCGGCCGCGCGGCGCCGGGCCGAACCCGTGCGCTATGCCGTCAGCACGGCACTGAAACATTTCCGCGCCCGCGTCCTGAAGCGCAACAAGATGCTGCGCCTCGTGCGTGCCCTGCTGGCCGGCAGTCCCGGCGAGCGGGTGCATGTGCTCGACGTCGGCTGCGGCTGGGGTTCGCTGCTGGAGGAGCTCGGTCGTGCGCTGCCGGCTGCCGACCAGGCCCGCTACGTGCCGCACGGCATCGAAATCTCGCGCGAACTGGCCCGCATTTCCGATGGCAAGCTGCGACCACTGGGCGGGCGTTGCGTACACGCTTCCGCGCTGGACGGACTGGCCGAATTCGGCGGCAACCACTTCGACATCATCGTCATGGCATCTTACCTGGAACACGAACTGAACCCGGTGCCCGTGCTGCGCCAGGCCCGCGCCCAGCTGCGCGAGACGGGGTCCATCGTCGTCAAGGTGCCCAATTTCGACTGCTGGAACCGCACGCTGCGCGGCGCGCGCTGGTGCGGGTTTCGCTGGCCCGACCACGTGAATTACTTCACCCCGGCCACGCTGCGCGCAACCGTCGCGGCGGCCGGACTGCGCGTCCGGCGCTTCGACGCCAATCCGCTGAGCGACAATATGTATGCCGTGCTGGCGGCCGGGTGATGCGCTGTCGACGCTTTTTACAGTTCCTTGCGGCAAATCAGCCAAGCCGTTGATTCATATGGTTGCGCCACCTCTGGCGTGGCACTTGCTTGCAAGACGGCTCCCACCACCATGGAGACCGTAATGTCCACTGCCCTGCCCAAAGTACTGACGGCACTGGCCTTCGCGCTGTGCTCGCTGTCCGCCAGCGCCACCGTCATGATCGCCAGCAGCAATACCTACACCACCACCCTGACCGGCGCGGCCGAGGTGCCGCCCAACGCATCGCCCGGAACGGGCACCGCGACCGTCGGGTTCGACATTGACACGCATACGCTCGTCATCGACGTCACCTTTTCCGGCCTGATCGGCATGACGACGGCAGCCCACATCCACTGCTGCACGGCCATTCCCGGCGAAGGCACCGCCGGGGTGGCGACGCAGGTGCCGAACTTCGTCGATTTCCCGCTGGGTGTCACGGCCGGCAGCTACAGCCACGTGTTCGACACGTCGCTGGCCGGCACGTGGAACCAGGGATTCATCAACGCCAACGGCGGCACCACCGCGGGCGCGGAGGCGGCGCTGCTGGCAGGACTGAACAGCGGCTCGGCCTACTTCAACATCCACAGCATGGCCGCTCCGGGCGGCGAGATCCGCGGCTTCCTGCAGCCGGTGCCGGAACCGGCCGAGGTGGCGATGCTGGGGATCGGTTTGCCGTTCATGCTGATGCTGGCACGCCGGCGTCGTCGCTGACCGGGCACGCGGGGCGGGCTGGGCCGCCGGCCGCAACCGGCGCGCACCCTCGCGCTGAAGGCGGCGCTGGCGATCTGCCGGCGCTCGCTCCCCCGCGAGCAAGGGCTCAGCCGCGCCGGCGCACGACGCCGCCAACGACTTCGTCGACGCGGCGTTCGCAGCGTTCGCCCCAGCCCTGCTTTTCCCGCACGACTTCGTCCATCCGCATCACGCGCGCCATATGCGCTTCCAGCGACTGGCGCCGCTCCGGTGTGTCGTCGATCAGGCGGCGCAGGCGCCACAGTGCATCGCCATGCGGCGCCAGCACCGGCCCGATGGCACCCATGCAGTCGCCCACGTGCAGCAGCATCGCCTGCGCCGCGCGCGACTCGTCGTCGTCCGTCGCCAGGATACCCTGCTGCGTCGCGATGACGGCGTTGGCGACGGCGCGCCGCACCCGGGGGTCGTCGCCGAAATGCTGCGCGATATACCGTTCCAGCTCGTCGCGCACGCCGTTGTCGTTGACATCGACGCCGGCCAGCGTGGCGCGGCCGGCTTCGCCCGGGTCGGGCGGCAGTTCGGCGGTCTGGTCCAGCCACGCGGGGCTTGCGGCGACGGGACCGGCCCCGGCGAGGAGACCGAGCGACAGGACGATGGCGGCAACGAGACGCGGGCGGAGGGCGGTGGTGGTCATGTCATTTCCCCGTTGAACAGTGGACGTTCAGAATACCGCCAGGAAATTTCCGCTGATTGCAAAAAGTCAACTTAATTGTCACGAAGCTGGGGACTGGCTCCGATCTCAGGGCGTAGGCCCTGCGATCGGTGCCTGTCCCCGACGTTCACCGCCGCAGTGAACGCCGCATAAAAAACGGCCCGGTCGCAAACACGACCGGGCCGTTTCAGCAGACAACGCCGCGGATTACTTCAGCAGCATCTCATTGACACGCTTCACGAACGCCGCCGGATCGGTCAGCGTCCCGCCTTCGGCCAGCAGCGCCTGGTCGAACAGGATATGCGTCCAGTCGGCGAACTTGCCGTCTTCCGCATTCTCGTACTTCAGGCGCGTGACGAGCGGGTGGTTCGGGTTGATCTCCAGGATGGGCTTCGACTCCGGCGCGTTCTGGCCGGCGGCTTTCAGCATGCGCAGCAGGTTGCCGGACAGTTCGTGCTCGTCCGCCACCAGGCAGGCCGGCGAGTCGGTCAGGCGGAACGTGACGCGCACGTTTTTGGCCTTCTCGCCCAACGTTTCCTTCATCTTCGTCACGAGGTCCTGGTACTGGCTTTGAGTTTCTTCGTGTTCCTTCTTCTCGGCCTCGTCTTCCAGCTTGCCCAGGTCCAGGCCGCCCTTTGCGACGGAGACCAGTTCCTTCCCTTCGAATTCGGTCAGGAACGACAGCATCCATTCGTCGACACGGTCCGTCAGCAGCAGCACTTCGACGCCCTTCTTGCGGAATATCTCCAGGTGCGGGCTGTTCTTCGCAGCCGTGAAGCTGTCGGCCGTGACGTAGTAAATCTTGTCCTGGCCTTCCTTCATGCGGCCCACGTAGTCGGCCAGCGAGACGATCTGGTCGGCCGAATCGGCGTTGGTGGACGCGAAGCGCAGCAGCTTGGCCAGGCGGTCCTTATTCGTCATGTCCTCGCCGATGCCTTCCTTCAGCACCTGGCCGAACTCCGTCCAGAACGTGGCGTACTTGTCCTTCTTGTCCTGCTCCTCGGCGGTCGCCAGTTCCTCCAGCATGCCGATCACGCGCTTGGTCGAGCCTTCGCGGATGGCCTTGACGTCGCGCGACTCCTGCAGGATTTCACGCGAGACGTTCAGCGGCAGGTCGGCCGAGTCGATCACGCCCTTGACGAAACGCAGGTACGTCGGCATCAGCTGCTCGGCGTCGTCCATGATAAAGACGCGCTTGACGTACAGTTTCAGGCCGCCGCGCTTGTTGCGGTCCCACAGGTCGAACGGCGCCTTGGCCGGGATGTACAGCAGCTGCGTGTATTCGCTGCGGCCTTCCACGCGGTTGTGCGTGTAGGTCAGCGGCGCGGCGAAGTCGTGCGAGACGTGCTTGTAGAACTCCTCGTACTGCTCCGGCGTGATGTCGCTCTTGGCGCGGGCCCACAGCGCGCTGGCCTGGTTGATGGTTTCCAGCTCGTCTTTCGTCACCATCTCCTTCTTCTCTTCGTCCCATTCCTCTTTCGCCATCTGGATCGGCAGCGAAATGTGGTCGGAGTACTTGGTGATGATGGACTTGAGCTTCCACGCGGACAGCAGCTCGTCCTCGCCTTCGCGCAGGTGCAGGATGATGTCGGTGCCGCGGTTGATCTTTTCGATGGCCTCGACGCTGTAGTCGCCTTCGCCGGCCGATTCCCAGCGGACGGCGTCACTTGCTTGCAGTCCTGCCCTGCGCGTTTCGACGGTGATCCTGTCGGCCACGATGAAGCCGGAGTAGAAGCCCACGCCGAACTGGCCGATCAGGGCCGCGTCCTTCTGCTGGTCGCCGGACAGCTTGCCGAAGAATTCCTTGGTGCCGGATTTGGCGATCGTGCCGAGATGCGAGATCACGTCGTCGCGGCTCATGCCGATGCCGTTGTCCGAAATGGTGATGGTGCGGGCGGCCTTGTCGAAGCTGACCTTGATCTTCAGTTCGTGGTCGTTGCCGTACAGGGCGTCGTTGTTGATCGCCTCGAAGCGCAGCTTGTCGGCCGCGTCGGACGCGTTCGAGATCAGCTCGCGGAGGAAGATTTCCTTGTTCGAGTACAGCGAATGGATCATCAGCTGCAGCAGCTGCTTCACTTCCGCCTGGAAGCCCAGAGTTTCTTTGTTATCAGCCATTTCTACCTCAATATATGTTGAGCAGGGTTTCAGGGATTGCCGGAATATCGGGTTGTCATTCTATCTTTCAAGACTGGTTCGGCAAAATTTCTCCGCTTAGCCGCCCAAAAAACCGTTGACAGGCTCTAATGGCGTTCAGTTAAGAACAACGGCGGCGAGCCGCAGGCATAAAAAACCACCCAAAGGCGCAGATCCGGGGTCAGACCCGGCGGGTCTGACCCCGGTTCCTGGTTTCGGGTTTGGGATATGCCTGCGGCTTGCTGACTTGTACGCCTTAACTGAACGGTATTAGTGCCAGGCTCCGGTTGCTACAGGCTCCGGTTTTTTCAGCGCTCCAGCTCGCGCTGCAGGAAGCGCCAGATCGCCGGGTCCTGCATGGCGGCCACGTTCAGGCGCATGAACGACGACGGCAGCTGGCTGGGCGAGAACAGGCTGCCCGGCGCCAGCAGCAGGCCCGCCGTCATGGCCCGCTCGGCCAGCACATTGGTGTCGCGCCCCGCGTCGGTCCAGACGAACAGGCCCGCCGGCGGCGCCACGTCCACCTTCAGGCCGACGCGCTCCATCTGCCGCACGGTGCGCGCGCGGATGCCGTCCAGGCGCGCGCGCATGCGTTCGGCGTGCTTGCGGTACAGGCCTTCGCACAGGATCTGGTGCACGACGCGCTCGCCGATATCGGAGGTCGTCAACGTCTGCAGCATCTTGCGATCCGCAAGGCGCCGCGCCAGTTCGGACGACGTGGCGATGAAGCCCACGCGCAGGTTGGCCGCCATCGTCTTGGAAAAGCCGGACAGATAGATCACGTTGCGCAGCTGATCCAGCGCCGCCAGCCGCGTGGCCGGCTGCACGGCGGCGCCGGGGTGCAGGTCGCAGTAGATATCGTCCTCGACGACGACGATGCCATGCTGCTCGGCGATGCGCAGCACCTGGAACGCCTTGGCGGCGGACAGCGACGTGGACGTGGGGTTGTGCAGCACCGAGTTGATGACGTACAGCTTCGGCTTGTGCAGCGCCGCCAGCTCGGCCAGGCGCGCCAGGTCGGGGCCATCGGCCAGCCGCGGCACGCCGATCACCCGCGCGCCCAGCGCGGCAAAGGACGCGAACATCAGGAACCAGGCGGGATCGTCGACGAAGATCGTGTCGCCGGGGCGGGTGAACTCGCGCGCGACCATGTCCAGCGCCTGCGTGACCCCGGCCGTGGTGACGATCTGCTCCGGCGTGGCGGCGATCTCGATTTCCGCCAGCTTGTGCTGCAGTTGCTGGCGCAGCGGCAGGAAGCCCTGCGGCACGCCGTAGTTCAGCAGGATGTCCTGCTTGCGGCGCGTGACCTTGCGCAGCGCGCCGGCCACCGCCGCGCCGTCCAGCCACTCGGCCGGCAGCACGCCCGTGCCCGGCATCTGCTGATGCGGCAGCTGGCGGAACATGTTGCGCACCAGCCAGACAACGTCGAGCCCCTGCTGCGCCGGTTCGACGGCGGCATCGGCCGTGATACTGGCCGGCGTCGTGCCGGCGCGGGCGCGGATGAAGAAGCCGGCGCCGCGGCGCGATTCCAGGTAGCCGCGCGCCACCAGCTTGTCGTAGGCGGCGACCACCGTGAACGGCGAGACGCCGTGGCTGGCGGCAAAGGCGCGGATCGACGGCATGCGGCTGCCCGCGCGGAGCAGGCGGTCCTCGATGCGGGCGGCAACGCTGCGCACGATCTGGTCGGTCAGTGGCTCGTCGCCGTCGCGGCTCAGCAACCCGAGTGGCATGGATGTATTGGTCATTTGTCCATTACAGTTATTGATGTGCGCAGGCAAAGTGTATTGGTACTGTACCGGCAATACGGTCTACGATACATCCAATCCCATCCCTTTGCCACCAGCATGCAACCACAGACCATCCGCACGCAGTCCCGTCTTGCGTTCACCGACGAAACCCTCGGCATGCTGCTCGGCCTGACGGGCGTGGCCATCTTCAGCCTGACGTTGCCGTTCACGCGCCTTGCCGTGGCCGACCTGGACCCGACGTTCGCCGCCATGGCGCGCGCCGTCGGCGCGGCGCTGCTGGCCGCCGTCTGGCTGGGCATGCGCCGGGCGCCACTGCCGCCTCGTGCGGCCTGGCCGGCGCTGGCGTCCGTCGCCGGCGGCTGCGTGATCGGTTTTCCGCTGCTCTCGTCGCTGGCTATGCGCGCGTTGCCGGCATCGCACGGCGCTGTCCTGGTCGGCATCCTGCCGCTGGCTACCGCGCTGTGCGCCGCACTGCGCGGCCACGAACGGCCGTCTGCCGCGTTCTGGGCCAGTGCGCTGCTGGGTTCCGCACTCGTGATCGGATTTGCACTGTACCAGGGCGGCGGCGCGCTGCATGCGGCCGATCTGGCACTCTTCGGCGCCGTGCTGGCCGCCGCGTGGGGCTATGCCGAGGGTGGACGGCTGGCGCAGACGCTGGGCGGCCAGCAGGTCATCAGCTGGGCGCTGCTGCTGTCGCTGCCCGTGGCGCTGCCGTTGACGATCCTGCAGCTGTGGCAGCACGGCGCGGCCATCGGCGCCGCCGGACTGCCGGCGTGGCTGGGCTTTGCCTACACCTGCGTGTTCTCGATGTTCGTTGGCTTCTTCTTCTGGTACCGCGGCATGGCGCTGGGCGGCGTGGCGCGCGTGGGCCAGGTGCAGCTGGTGCAGCCGTTCCTGACCTTGCTGGGCGCCGCACTGGTGCTGGGCGAGCCGCTGCAGGCGGGCCACGTGGCGTTCGCGCTGGCCGTGATCGCCGTCGTGGCCGTGGGCCGGCGCACGGCCGTGCAACGGCGCGCGGGACAGGCTGTCGCCCCGCCCGCCGTGCTGCCATCTTTTGCCAAGGAGGCCGGAAAATGCCGGAGTTAATTCGGCGGCAAGATGTGGGCACCGGCGCCGCCAGGTCGTACAATATCGATCTTTGCAGCCCCCGGCTGCTTCCACCAATGGATGCCAAATGTCTGAACTGAAGCCGATCTACCAGAAACTGCAGTCGCTCGATATCACGCTGGCGCCGCCGGCAGCCCCGGTCGCCGCCTATGTCATGTGGGTCCGCACGGGTAACCTGGTCTTCATTTCCGGCCATATCGCCAAGAAGCCGGACGGTTCCGTGTGGGCCGGCCAGCTGGGCAAGAACATCGACACCGCCGAAGGCCAGCAAGCTGCGCGCGCGATCGCCATCGATCTGATGGGCACCCTGCAGGAAGCGTGCGGCGGCGACCTGAGTAACGTCAAGCGCATCGTCAAGGTGATGAGCCTCGTGAACTCCACGCCCGACTACACCGACCAGCACCTCGTGACGAACGGCTGCTCCGAGCTGCTGGGCGAAGTGTTCGGCGAGGCCGGCGTGCACGCCCGCTCCGCGTTCGGCGTGGCGCAGATCCCGCGCGGCGCCTGCGTCGAGATCGAACTGATTGCCGAAGTAGCGTAAGGAGTACCGACGGGCGGCGCCCACCCGGCGCCGCGCCGCACCGAGGCTGTTTCGCCATGCAGCTCACCAGCCCCATGGCGAAGCGGCCTCCCCCACAGCCGCCACAAGCGCGCTTGTTCGCCGGGTCCGTCCCGCACATTTATCCGAGAGAGTCGTATGAAAATCGAAAACCCCAACCCGATCCAGTGGCGCTTTTCCGAGCGCGCCAGCCAGCTGCAAAGCTCCTTCATCCGCGAGATCCTGAAGATCACGCAGCAGCCTGAGATCATCTCGTTCGCCGGCGGCCTGCCGTCGCCGCTGACCTTCCCGGTCGACGCGATGAAGAACGCGTTCGACAAGGTCCTGTCCACCACGGGCAAGACGGCGCTGCAGTACGGCCCGACGGACGGCTACATGCCGCTGCGCCAGTGGATCGCCGACTCGCTGTCGACGAACGGCGCGAAGATCGTGCCGGAACAGGTGCTGATGGTGTCGGGCTCGCAGCAGGCGCTGGACCTGCTGGGCAAGGTGCTGATCGACGAAGGCAGCCGCGTGCTGGTGGAAACGCCCAGCTACCTGGGTGCGCTGCAGGCGTTTTCCGTCTACCGTCCCGAATTCAAGTCCGTGCTGACCGACGAGGATGGCCTGGTGCCGTCGTCGCTGGACGCCGTTGCCGAAGGCGCGCGCCTGCTGTACGCGCTGCCGAACTTCCAGAACCCGACGGGCCGCACGCTGACCACCGCGCGCCGCCTGGAGCTGGTGGAAACCTGCGCCCGCCTTGGCCTGCCGCTGATCGAGGACGATCCTTACGGCGCGCTGTCGTACAAGGGCGACCCGCTGCCGAAGATGGTGGCGATGAACCCGGAAGGCGTTATCTACATGGGCTCCTTCTCGAAAGTGCTGACGCCGGGCATCCGCCTGGGCTACGTCGTCGCCCCGCTGCCGCTGGTGCGCCGCCTCGAGCTGGCCAAGCAGGCCGCCGACCTGCACACGGCGCAGCTGACGCAGATGGTCGTGCATGAAGTGATCAAGGACGGCTTCCTGGACCAGCACATCCCGACGATCCGCGCCCTGTACGGCAACCAGTGTCAGGTCATGCTGGACGCGATGGCCGAACACTTCCCGGCCAGCGCCACGTGGACCAAGCCCGAAGGCGGCATGTTCATCTGGGTCACGCTGCCGAAGCACATCAACGCGATGGAACTGCTGGACGAGGCGATCAAGGAAAAAGTCGCCTTCGTACCGGGCTCGCCGTTCTACGCGAACGAGCCGGAAACGAACACGCTGCGCCTGTCGTTCGTGACGGTGCCGCCGGAACGCATCGTGCAGGGCATCGCCATCCTGGGCAAGCTGATCGCCGCAAAACTCTGATCATCGCGGGACAGACATCCTTTTCAGGGTCGGAGACACTGAAAAGGTGTCTGTCCTCGACATTATTCCCGCGCGCGGCCTGCCCCGCCGTCTGCCTCCCCCGCCAGCGACCATCATCAGCCGTCGCAAACAAACCGTCTTATTTCGTCCAAAAAGCGTTAATTTCCTCCAATTATTAATTGCCTGAGAGTATCATCTAGACAAACATATTACTTGGATG
>Ga0265797_10001505_pt1 | contig 40893 bp, 28 predicted proteins | sample P2T30metagenome_FD_192433 | JGI IMG/M metagenome (GOLD analysis project Ga0265797, IMG submission 192433) | Plant litter microbial communities from East Loma Ridge, Irvine, California - P2 T30 | ecosystem: Environmental > Terrestrial > Plant litter > Unclassified | place: USA: California...
GATCTGGCATCGCCGGCAGACGTGCAAAGGGCACTGCTCAAGATCGGAGACATCCTTGGGGACACGCCGGTCGAATGTGTGCACTACAACGCGGCGAAGGCGTCGCGGACGACGCTGCTGGAGGAATCGGTGGATGATTTGAGGGCGAATCTTGAGGTAGGTGAGAGAGAGGCAGGAGGACGAAGGCAGAATACACACACAAACCTACACGAAGTTGGCGTTCGACAGGAATGTTTGTAAGCACTGAGACGTTAATGCATTACTTCCTTCTCTTCCAGATCTCCGTCATCGGCCTTTACACCGTTGCCAAGTGGGCTATCCCTCGACTCTTATTGCTCGCAGGCGATCGATATTACAAACCCGCCCTCCTCGTCACGAGCGGCTGGCTGGCGTACCACCCGGAGCCCTTCTACTTCGCCATGGGAGTCTGCAAGGCGGCGCAGCAGAACATCATCCGCAACCTTCACGACCAGATGCAGAGCAGGGGCGTGCACTGTGCGCTTGCCATGGTCAACGGTTTGGTGCATCCGGATTCGGACGCGACTAATCCGACGCATATTGCCGATCGGTGTTGGGAGCTGTATAATAGTCGCGGGAGTGGGAAGATGGAACTTGAGGCGGAGATTAAACAGGTTGGGGAGGAACGGGACGGGGAGGAACGAAATGGGGAAGAGGTGGATGGGGAGGAGGAAGATGCGGAGTGGGAAGAGGATGATGCAGAAAGAGTAGGCGAAGGCAATGGACAAAACTTTTGAAGACCAGTCGAGTGATCATTCTCACCCAACACGTTGTACGCCCTGTTCGGGCTCACCGCAAGTACCTTGATCGACGGGCTGAGAAACGAGTTGCTTGCAAGATGACTGCTTGAGCGGATTAAGATTGGAAAGCTTGGCAGAATGATGGAGTCGGAAGCGGTGGGTTCTTGAGAAATGGATGGAGAGGCCGGAACTAGGATGGCCGCGCGATGCGTCTCTGCGCTGCAGTCCTGGGACATCATGCTTTCTGGCGCGACACTCGCCACCCACATCAAGCAGGTTTCGACGGCGGTACTCCACAGACACACAACCCAGTCCAGGTAGACCGCCACCATAAAGGTTTTGCATGTTTCCCGGACCCAATGCGAGGAGTGACGACGACCAGGTTTCGCAGAAGACTTGGATCGATGTGTCATCTTGGGTCGCTTCCATTAGCTGCGAGAGACGCCGATGCCACCGAAACCTCGTACATCAGATTTTCTTCATGATCGTCTTCCTTAGCCCGCGCGGCGAAGAGGGCTGATCTGGAGGTTCCCGAAGTCGATGATTTTTGTACGCCGATGTTGGAAGAGCTTCCATGAACATGATTTCAAGGATTCGGTCAGCATGCTTGAGCCATATGGCCTGTGACTCTTTGTTCGCGCGGGGGAGACGAGTTGCGTTCTGGACCGTCGGGAAAGAAAGGATGCTGACAACTAGCTCCGTTGGGAGGGATGGTAAGTTCGTAATTGCCACTATGGACTTGCGAGTTCAGCTGAAGTCTCTGAGACAGCTCCTGCGATGCTAGCTTGTGGGACGTTATTGGTAGCAATGAAGTGATATTCAGATGAGTGTACGGATCTCTCAGGCGAACGACCGAAGACGCGACGACTGCGCCTCGGTAAGACCATTTGCATTTTGACAAGGAAGTCCATGTGATCTCTGCAATGCCAACGAGATGAAATCTGGACTTGATGCTGATGAGCTTTTCCTCGTTTGCTTTCAATGACCAGAAGAAATGTGTTCTTCTGTAAGGGCACAGCGCGGAAACTGACACCGCCTCATACTCACAAGTAACTGATAGTAGGCACAAGGACCGCGAGCTGCTCGCACTTGGGCATTATAAAACCAACTCAAAGGGCCACCATCCCTGAGGGTCGAAGATCATTTCCTCTAACATGTACGTAACATGCTCACGCTCGTACAGTGCCGCCCTCACAACCTTGGCTGCATAGTCCCAGTCAGGCGTCCAACTGCCATGGGTGAGCTCATTCTTCGTATTCCAGGCTTTCTCATGTTCTGTTGTGCCGTGCTGAAGGTGGAAACCGCCGTGTCTGACTTCGCGTAGAAAAGTGCATAGCTCGTCGTGGGTGGTCAGTCTGGCTGTTGAAGTTACTTTGAGCAACGAGTGGTACACGCGCAAGAGTTCCTGTTGTTGATGCAGATAAGGGTGCACGGTGACGAGCAGCCGGATCATATAGTATGAGCGGTGCGCATCGGAGAATGCAAACCGCGTTCGACAGTTCGTTGTAGGGAGGGACGAGATCCAACCCTTCCAAGCAGCGACGGCACTGGAAGCGAGACTCGCATTGCGAAAGAGCAGGGAAAAGTGCCGGAGGAGAGGAGTTGGCTCCACCGAGGACGTTTGACCTGCACCGGCGAGGTCGTCGTTCGGGGGCATGGCATACTGCATTTTCGCTAAGATGGTAGCCTCTTGGTACGCTGGTATTGATCTGGCTATGCTTTCAAGGATGTGATGGGTATGCTTCTGCCAGATGGCGCGTAGTTCCTTGTTTGCGCTGGAGAGACATGCTGCAGTCTGAACCGTAGGACAACAGGCAAGTGTATGGATAAGGAGCTCGGTGGGAAGGGAGAAAAGGCTTGTCATGTTTGTTGGAAGTGGAGTGTCGTGGTGCAAAAGACATCACGTCTCGACACGGCTCCACGAACGCGAAAATGACACGCCAAGGCCAGGCCGTAAGGCGTTTACTCTCCCTCCCTCCATCTTCCGTTCCGTCCTCAATGTCTCCCAAACATCAAACATGTCTGCTTCGCACGGTTCGCTTCTCTACAGTAATATACATGCGCAACTTCCGACCACTGACTACTGAGCGCTCGTCAGAGGCACGGGAGGCCATGCGGTGAGCTGAAGTCCATCGCGGCAGATGGCACAAGATCGCCGCAAGCTATACACAACATACATGAAGATGATGGTCATCATGGTCATTCAGCACTCGATTGGCTAGGAATGTGGTCAGCAATGCGTAACATAGATGCCTTGTCAACCTCCTCCGCAACGGGTTACACGGAAGCTAGGTGCGGTACCCTTCGGAATTCAGCCGTCATTTTGACAGCATGGCGTACAGGCATGGCCTCAACTGAGATCTGGGCAGCCCAAGATGTGACCGCTTCAGAGCACATAAGTATGAAGGTGGAAGTCCAGAATTGATCATGCAACACCCAAGTCAAACCACAGCATGTTCTCCCTCCGTTCGATCCCCCTCCGTTCGATCCCCCTCAAGTCGGCAAAACTGCCTTTGAGCATTGGTAGCGCACCAGCAACTCTCCGCTGTACATTCTACGCTGTGGCCAGAGATCCCATGAGTCTTTCAGACGCGATCAAGAAGGACCACCGCGAGCTTCAACAGTACTACAATGAGGTGGTTAACAACCCTGGAAACCATGACCACCAGCAACGCTACGGCAACCAGTTCACCTGGGAGCTGGCTCGCCACTCCGTCGCTGAGGAATTAGTTGTCTACCCAGCTTTCGAGAAGTACCTGGGAAAGAAGGGCAAGCAGATGGCTGAGGATGACCGTAAAGAGCATCGCCTTGTTCGTGCCTCGTGGATCAGACAACTTACCTCCCCCAACACAGCTAACATGTCCTCCAGATCAAAGAACGCCTCAAGGTCTTCCAGCGCATGAGCTCCACTGACCCTGACTACATCCCCAAGCTCAATGAAATCTGGCGTCCCCTCTCCGACCACATCAAGGGAGAGGAAGAACACGACCTCGTCAGCCTCGAAGCAGCGCTCAAGAGCGAGAGCGAGCAGCTGGCGACGAGTTTCGGCACCACCAAGTCGTTTGTGCCTTCTCGCAGCCACCCGAGCGCCGGTGAACACCCACCATTTGAGACTGCCATGGGCTTGTTGATGGCGCCGATAGATCGTTTGGCGGATATGTTCAGGAGGTTCCCGAAGTCGCCTGATGATGCTCCGAAATTACCTGATGATGCCAGGAAGTTGCCTGCTGATGGCTTGCCGAACAAGACAGATGGCATGCGGGACGCACGTAGATGAGTGTGTCGGACGAGTTGTCGCTAGCTACCGGTAGTTCGTCAGCAATCGCGCGTTTCGTTGCAATACCATTCAAGACTTTACCTCCTTGCTATTTGGGTATGATACATGCATCAAAGATGAGCGCCCATCATTGTTTTGGTCTTTGCATTATTGTTGCTCGGGAATATCGCTCAACTCGGGTATTGGACCCTTTTCAGATACGAGCGTACTTCAGGCTGAATTTGATGTAGACAAAGGCGTTGCCCACCGTTTACAGTAACGGCTCTTGCAAAGCTTGATGTAAAGCTTGGCTATTGCGTCTAATCACCACGCATATGAACGTGACTGGCATTCCAGAATTGGAGTCGTGCGCATAGAAGAAACAGCAATCTCGCTAAGTGCGTCGAATGCGTACGGCATGTTCCAACGTTTGAGTGGGCGCGCTGAAATTCCCTCACAGTAACAACAATATATCCCTCAAAGCTGCCTCTAAGGTACTGTAACCTGTAAATGCCTCACGACGCGCGCCCCACGCCATCAACACGCCAGCCTCATTTCAGGGATCGATACCTTCGGTTTAACTTTGTCGCTGTCAGATCTCGGTTTAGCACACGGCTGCTATGATCGATCGTCAGCAAAGATGGTGTCCGGCAATGGTCTTATTCGTCAATTGAATGGATATCGAAGACTCTAGGAAAAAAACGTGGCTTCCAGGGCCCTGGATCTAGCCTTGCCCAGTGTCTGCAAGCGACGTATATGAGAGATCGTCGTTGTCTCAGAATGGCTTCCGCACATCTTTGCACGCGCATCTGCAAACACCCGCTGGTATGGGCCCCGACCACGTCGTCTCGGAAATCGAGCAAGCTCCGCCCGCGACCACCCCAGGCCGTCTTGTCTGGGTCGATGACTTGCAGCAAGAACGCGAAGGGAGGCCCAGTCGCCGTCGCAGCAGGGCTTCTTCTCAACGACGACTCAGCCAGGACTCGATCCGGAGTGTTCACAAGCGGACCAATCTGACACAAACCACTCTTCCCATCGGATTCAGAACTCTTTCCTTCGAGGTCTCGGCATCGAAGGGCCAGACGGACAACTATGAAGACGACGACAAGAGCGCCGCAAAGGATGGGACCAACAAGCTTGCAGTGGACTTCGGCAAGGTCGACGACCACATCATTCCAATCGAAGTCTTGCTCAACCGCCTGTCGGTCACGTCGACACAGGGCCTCAGCACAGTCACCGCCAACCAATTACTCCAAGAGCAAGGCCTTAACACCCTTCCCAGCAAGAAACCCAAGTACTTCAAGAAGCTGCTCAACTATATTTTTGGCGGCTTCTGTTCCATCCTCTGGGTCGGGGTCGTCATCTTCTTCATCTGCTGGAGGCCTCTCGGCGACCCCAACCCAGCCGCGTACAACCTCGGTCTTGCAATCCTTGTCATGCTGGTCATCATCCTGCAAGCATGCTTCTCTGCGTTCCAAGACTGGTCCACGGCCAAGACCATGAACGCAATCCTCGACATGCTCCCATCAGACGCAGAGGTCCTGCGCGATGGATCCTTCCAAACGATCCGCACAAGCAACATTGCCGCGGGAGACATCGTGCGCATCAGGACTGGCAACAAAGTACCAGCAGACATGCGTCTGCTGCAGGCGTCCGACGACCTTCGCTTCGACAGATCCGCAATGACAGGAGAGTCTGAGGAGGTCGGCGGTACTGTGGACACAACGGATGAGAACTTCCTCGAGAGCAAGAACGTGGGATTGATGGGAACGCTGTGCACAAACGGGAACGCAACTGGCGTCGTGCTTTTCACGGGACATCGGACGGTCATGGGCGGCATTGCGATGGCAACCTCCAACGTGGAGGAGAAGCCTACCTCCATCCAGCGGGAGATCACTCGCTTTGTGCGCATCATCTGTTGCCTGACCGTGTGTCTGGCGCTGTTGATCTTGCTCGCGTGGGCATGCTGGCTGCGCAAAGATCACAAGTCCTACATGAACGTCGTGGCGATGCTCAACAACGTCATGGGCTGTGTCGTTGCTTTCATCCCAGAAGGCATGCCGGTCGGCGTGGCGTTGACCCTTTTGATGATCGCAAGAAGGATGAAGATCGCGAACGTGCTCCCGAAGAGCTTGGCCACGGTGGAGATGCTGGGGTGTATCGAGGTCCTTTGCTCCGATAAGACAGGTACTCTCACCAAGAACGAGATGACGGCGACGTCTGTTGCTTTCATCGATCACGCCACCACCGCCGCAGACACCAAACAGACGCTGAGCGAGGGTTTCGAGAATGTTGCTTTGGCCGCCCTGCACCGCGCAAGCATCCTCTGCAACGATGCTGTCTTCGATCCACTATCCTTGGGCAAGCCCGTGGAGGAGCGATTGACGCAGGGCAATCCCACAGACAGTGCCATCCTGAAGTTGGCAGAGGCTGCTCAACCCGGCGACCCAGTGCGATCTCGTCACCCCAAAGTCGCCCACGTGGCATTCAACTCGAAGAACAAGTTCATGGTCTCCCTGCACAGTAACAGCGCCGAAGACAAATCGAATCTGTTATTAGTAAAAGGAGCCCCAGATGTACTTCTGCCCAAGTGCACAAGGTATTTCTCGTATGAGACCGGCCAGATCTGCGAGCTCGACAAAGACGCGCTCGACCGTCTCTCAAAGCTGCAAGAAAAATTCTCACGCAACGCAGAACGCGTAGTCATGCTCTGCGAGCGCTCGTATGTTCCCGTCGGATCACCGACCGCATCGGGATTCGAAGAAGAGCTTCTAGAGAGCGCTCTGTCGGAGCTCACGGTCATCGGCCTGGTGGGTATCTTTGATCCGCCGCGGCCAGAGACCCCCGAGACTGTCGCGGCGTGCCGCAGAGCTGGTATTCGCTTCTTCATGATGACGGGTGACTTTGGACTCACCGGTGCTGCGATCGCAAGACAGGTCGGAATCTTCACCACCGATAATGATGCCGATACCTATGACACAGTCGTGCGTCGGCGGAACGGGGGCTGGCAGAAAGAAGATCTTCAGAGTTTGATGCTCGAAGGCGTACAGATCAGCCAGCTTGAAGACGCTGACTGGGATGTCGTCTGCGCGTACGAAGAGATTGTTTTCGGGCGGTGCAGTCCGGAGCAGAAGCTCACGATCATAAAGCAGCTGAAACAACGTGGTCTGTCGACTGCCGTCGTCGGTGACGGCGTCAACGATGCGCCCGCCCTCAAAGCCGCAGACGTCGGAATCGCCATGGTTGAAGGTAGCGACGTTGCGCTCGAAGCTGCAGATCTGGTCCTCCTGGGCAGCTTCCATTCAATCGTCGAAGGCATCCGTCTGGGCCGTCTGGTGTTCCAGAACCTGCAAAAAGTCATCGCCTACCTGCTACCCGCCGGCAGTTGGTCCGAGATTTGGCCTGTCCTGCTGAACGTCTTCTTCGGAGTACCTCTCCCGCTCTCGTCATTCTTGATGATCATCATCTGCGTCTTCACCGACCTTTTCTTGTCGTTGAGCTTGATTATGGAAAAAGAAGAGTTTGACTTACTCAGCCAACCTCCGCGAAACAGCAAAAAGGAGCACCTCATCAATCTCAAGATATACGCCCAGTCATACCTCTTCATCGGTGTCATGGAGACTGTCATCGCCCACTCCATGTACTTCCTGTACTACTGGCGCCATGCTCGGATTCCTGCTTCCGCTCTATGGTTCGCGTTCGAGCGCTACACCGACGGCTTCTACGGCTACACCCAAGCCGAACTCACGGCTTTCAACACGACCGGCCAGAGCGTCTACTTCGTGACCCTCGTCATCCTGCAGCTGGGAAACATCCTGTCCATCCGGAACAAGAGGTTGAGCATCCTGCAAGCCGACCCAATCCGCAAGCAGCGCCGTAACCCTTGGTTGTTGCTTTCGGCGGCCATCTCCATCTCTATCGCCATCTTTGTCACCGAGGTGCCGGGCATCCAAAATCTGTTCGGCACTGCTGCGATTCCGATCGAGTTCTGGTTCCTTCCACTACCACTGGCACTTGCGATTCTGGTCATGGACGAGGTCCGCAAACTGTTGGTGCGCACCATGCCTAATGGCATCTTCGCAAAGATAGCGTGGTGATCCCGCAGGAGGGGGGATGTCAGTTTTCGGGAGCTGGTCGGGTTGCACTCTCGTCCGGGCCCAGTTTTGTCAAGGACGCTGGGACTTGCGCATTGATAGAAGTATTCGAGTGTACTTAGCCTTACCTCGCCTCCTGTGGCCGTGATGTTCAAGACAGCCAATATTCAAGATGATGATGATCTGCGGTGTGCGGACCCTCTGAAGGATCTTGACGTAAGTTTGGAGGACTTGGGCGTACAATCTGTCACGACTGCCTAATTCGCCACGCCGAGCTGGTAATATAAATCCCATGAAGTATCCTCATGCATCTCTCTTTGCTTTAATTCGTCGCAAAACGTGTGATTCGGCCAAATCCTGTGGCTTCCTGAAACCCCTGACTGGGACAATAGACATCAGATCTAATTGCATTTGCCCATTCCCAGGTTTAGTCCTTCGACTCACGCCGACAATGGAATCCACTCTTGCAGTGCCCGTGGAAGTCCGCGGTCGATACCTGTGGAAAAGCGACCAGCGCGTAAGACTGACACGATGGCTCTCAATCCCAAGTGCCATGAGCTGAATCGTTACACAAAGTTTCTAGTGCGAGGCGTCGTATACCAAGCGCACAACAATGACGATTTCTCCCTGGCTGGCCGCGACATGTTGAAAGACGACTGTCTGGCCCAGTTACAGCACGATGTAGGCTTGTTCAAGGAGCTGGGTATCAATACCATCTACGTTTGTAGGTCGAGTTGTCAGGCGAGGGCTCGGTGGTCTTGCTTTGGTACATACTGACTTGGAGAGATGCGATCGATCACACCAAGGACCATACGCGTGCGATGAAGATGTTGGAAGAGGCGGGCATCTATGTTCTTTTCGTCAGTTCCTCCAGCAAAGCAATCTCAAACTTCGCTCCGATTGCCAGTCGGTTGACTGTCCTTCCAGATAATCACACATACCCAACACTACATCTCTCGAGCGGATCCTCAAGCTTCATATAAATCCGAGACTCTCGACGCCTTTTTCCGCAAGATAGACGAAATGGCTCGCTTCCCAAACACCCTCGGGTTCCTGATCGCCAGTGGCCTGATCAACAATACCAGCTCCGAGATCTGCGCGCCGGTGATCACGGCCGTCGTGCGTGATCTGAAGAAGTACATGAAGCTGAAGTATCAAGTCATTGGTCAACGGATCTTGCCCGTGGGGTTCGGCGGGGGCCAGTATGAGGGAGATTTGAAGGTTTTGAACTACCTGACGGCGTCAGAAGACGAGAGCAGTCGCATAGATCTTTGGACGGTGCGAAGGTTTCACCGTCGCTTTGAGGTGCTCGCAAGTGACTGACTGTCCACAGTGCACTGGCTTCGCATCGGAGCAGAATCTCGGCAAAGGCTTGAACCGCCTCGATGGCCTTGTACGTCCCGCCTAACCATCGATCGCTCTCGTTGTTAGACACGAGTAAGAAGCTGACTTTAGGCAACAACAAACAGGTCGTCTGGTACCGCCACGCCAGAGTCCCCATTTTGCTCTCCGAGTACGGCACCAACTCAAAAGACGCACGCACTTTCCCCGACGCCACGACTCTGTACTCGCCTCCCGTCACCGCTGTCTTCTCCGGCGGCTGCGTGTACGAGTTCTGGCAGGGTAACAACAATTACGGCTTGTGTTTGCTGGAAGTCAACAATCCGGAAGTCCCTGTGGGCGAGTTTGGGAATCGATCCCGCCGTAAGGGGGCGCATGCAATTGCAGAGACGCGCCAGATTGACCCGGGGACTTTGTATGTCTTCAAGGACTTTGTGAACTACAAACAGCGACTTGCGGAGACGAGGAATGTTGTTGCGTCTGCGAATGATGCTCCAGAGCCGATGGACAACGCGGAGAACTGGAAGGACAACTTGTTCGGACACAGGCCGAGCGATGATGTGGTTCCGGAGAGTTGCGTGGACTGGGCGGAGGTTGAAAGGGATGCGCAGACTTGACGGTGGAGTTGTGGAACATCTTGCGCGGATTTCTGAAATCCGGGCTCAGAGCTGCTGTCCGCCCACAGTACGTAGGTGTTACATGTTTCCTGCGCCATATGGGTTCGAATCCAAGTGATCACACCGGTCAGATTTTGGCGACCTTGTCCAAGTTGCCGTTGACCTTCTCAGTCCACGTGCAGATCAGCCCGGCTTCTGACAATTGATGCAGCGAGTTGGGTCGCAATCTGTACGGTGAGAGCGTCTATGTTGGCTACTGCTGGTATGAGGAGTTGGTGCGAAAGGCAAGTTGCCGTTCAGGCATGGCTTGAGTTATACGCGCTTCCGAATCAGCAACCTCAAGGTTGAGACGGACGGTCGACCTTTGAACCGATTGTATTGTCGGCTTTGGAGCCGGTTGAATATTCGCTTCACCTTCACTGCATTTCTCTGCACCAGACAAACTTGATCCCAAAAGATTCAACGATCACCTTGGCCTTCGCACAGTTCGCCTCGATTTGGCGGCGTGCAGAGTCCGACATCGGATGTTTGTAGTTGATCCCAGTATCACTAATGACTTCGATAGCGTGCAGACCTGAGACTCCCTTCTTCCTTCGATCTGCGGCGATTTGGGAAAATGCTGCCAACCAACTGATATGATCCTCTTCAAAACACCATAAGATACCGCATTGGAGATCCATGCGGGAATACTCGAGTACGAACCGCTGCAGGCTTGGGGTGAGCCACAGGTCACAGGCTTTTTCCGGGGATGGCATGCCTATATTGCAGAGCTGCAGCGTGCGTAAATTTTCAAATGCGTGCATTCCGAAGCGATCGAGACCGGTTTGGAGGGGTCCTATGAGACCTATCCGGAGTTCCTGTAGAGTATGGCGATGTGGCAATAGGTGCTGCCTGATCTGGTCAAAGGTCCACACGTAAGACACACAGCCCATGTAAATTTGTTGACTGGTGGTGTGATCGCATACTCCGATCCTGTCGAGAGTGAAGGTCTCGAGAGATGAAGGTAGCGAGAGTAATTCTCTGAATCCGGTAGGGCTACTATTGCTAATGTTCAACAGGTGGAGATGCCTGAAGGAAGCGGAGCCTTTCTGAGACTGGGTTTTGATCAGTTTGGATGTTTAATATTATTGACTCTGACATACCTGAGAAAGTGTCCCTCCTTCTAGTCCGAAGTCCGGAGCGTCGCTGCCCAATTCGAACTCTTCTGTGAAATAGCGTTCACTGCATACTCCTACGAGTGTGAGCATCAATAGGTTGGGGAGCTGCCCTAGAATGTGATAAAAAGGTCTGAAATCTCCCTGACATCTCTTCTGTAGATCAACATGCAGTTCGGAGAGAGCTGGCAGGTTGCGGAGATTGGCGCAACACAGTTTCCACTGTCGCGTCGGCCAAATGTGCGTCACAGCGAGGCTTACTTTACTAAGCCGTGTGAAAACATATTCATCCAGACCGGGAGGTGTTGAGATCCTAGAGAAACTTTGCATAGATATACCTAGGCATTCGATATGATCCCTCACGGCTGGGGACGTGTTCATCGTTCGAACGAATCGCATGGGTACAGTCTTGTCCCACGCCTGGGGTTTGCGTCTATGCGGAGGAACGATGTGTACGTGAGAGTAAAGTATTGGCATCATGACGGCCCGAAACCTTTTACACGTCAAGCTGATCGATCGTGCAGAGGTGTATGCTTGTCGCTGTGGATCGGCATTGGCATTGTCGGTATCAGTGAAGGTGATAGTATGCGGTGTCAGAGGGACTGATCTGCCCATTGCCGACTCGAGGCATTCTCGAAGCAGCTCGTTGGGCAATGCGTCGATGTGTGATGTGCTCAGTAGTACTCCAGAGCCTGTCTGGTACAGAAGATGATTGCCAGCCCGGCTATTACGCATGACTGGGGCTGGGTCGCCTTGGGACATATCTAGGGTGAGCAGTTGTGAGGTTTCCGTTGACAGAGTCGCCTCGTTGGAGCTGATGTATGCTGTTCTTATGTGTTCCTCTCAAGATACAGCATTGCTACTCAGTTCTGCGAGCGGGGTTCCAGGAGTGAATGCCAGAACGATGTAACGATGTTGAAGGTCGTGCCAGTTCACTGAAAGATACCAGAGCATGCCAGTGGTATGGGCGACTGGCGTTCGTTCTGGCGCGTATTATTAATGTAACCGTGTCGATGCGTTGTTCATGCTGTGTATGTTTTGGTTCAGTCTGCGCGTGAGCGCAATCCCTCGGAGTTGTAGACTTCGGATTGCGGCGAGCAATGGCTCTCATTGGTTCCGGTCTGTAGGGTTCAAAACAAATTAATTCGATTTGGGTTAAGGTTAGCCATCGATTGTTGCGGAGTGGGAGATCGTGTATGTAGATCAATGTGCTGACGCAAATGCTTGCATGATGACAAATCCGGCCCGTGTCTACCTAGACCAACGTATAGCAAAAGCAGAAGGCGCAATGGATCGCTGTTCCAGACATTCAACGATGCATGCCTGCCTTGATCCTCAGGCAGGGTTGGAAATCGTTCAGGCAGGGTTGGAAATCATTGTCAGCATATGAGGGACGATAGAGGTAACCTCGGACAATGCTCAATGCTTCATGCGCTCAGCCGCAGCTGCCCATGTCATTGTTATAAGAAGCCTTGTTTGCTCTTGCAATTTTTGTTGCAGAATCCATCCATCGCGGCTCCCTTGTGATATTCATTCCACAACCTACCTATCATTCTTCAACGACAAACCCATCGTTCAGCATCCAGTCACATCCACCACACGCAACATCACTTCTAACCCTCACACCACCATCTACCAGTCAACATGAGCTCCGGAAGATTCCCACTGCCCTCCGAAGGCGTCAAAGGCGGCAAAGACAGCAAAACCGCCACAGCCACCTGCTTCTGCGGCGCCGTCCAATGCCTCTTCGTACGTCAAACCCCCCATCACCAAAAGTTAATCCCCAACCAAACTAACCCGCCAACCCACCAGCCAACAACCTCCCCCGGCCTAGTCGACACCTTCGTCTGCAACTGCAGCGACTGCCGCAAAATCACCGCTTCCATGTTCGCCTCCAACTTCATCGTCCAAGAGGCCGAAACCGTGCACGTGCGCGGCCGCGACAAGCTCACCAAATTCTCGCAGAGCAAGACGATCGAGAGCGGCAACACCATGGAGAACCACTTCTGCTCCGTCTGCGGCACGCTCATGTACAGAGTCTCGTCTGGCTTCCCGGGCTCTCTGATCCCGCGCATCGGCACGATCGACGACTTTGATTTGCAGGAGACGGTCTTTGCGCCCAAGCATGAGATTTATGCCGAGAATCGCGTTTGTTGGTTGAAGGGCGTGGAGGGTGCGGAGGCGCACAAGGGGATGGGGCCTTATGCTGGGTGACTGAGGAAGGAGAAGAAGAGGAGTAGTCTGTGAAATGGGTGCAGAGGTTGCGAAGTACTGTAACGCTGCAAATCAAGTGGACTACAGTAGTCCCTTTTTGCCGCTGATTTGCACATTGTCTGTCTGCCTCTCTGACGAATTGATATTGAATCGGAAAGGATGAATAGTAAGTATCATTATAAAACAGATTGTTAATCTGCAATAATTTACAGTTTTTGTTCGAACTCGTCAGCATCACTCATAAACCATACCGATGAGCTTCCTGTTAAGCTTGCGAGGCGGCTTGTAATGCTTGTACCCGCAACCCATGCTCCCCTCGCCAGTGCTGAAAATCGTGCTCCTGGCCTTCGACGCCCGTTCGCTGATGAGAGACGCAGCGCTCAAATGCGAAAGCTGTTTTTCAAGCCTTGCAAGCCTCTGTTCCAATTGAGCATTCTCGCGCTGTTTTTTCTGGAGATCGGCATCGGAGACGGCATCGGCGCAATGGCATTCATGTTGCTTCGTCGCCGGTGTGTGCTTTCTTGGGGTGGTAGATGTCTGATTGCCGAGATCTTTTGGTCGCTGTTCGAGGCTCTTCTTCGCCTGTGAAGTGAGGTTTTCGGCAGACGACTTTGTGTCCTCAAACTCCTTCACACGTTGCTCAAATTCTTTCCGTTCGGCGACCATTTCCTTTTCTCGCTGCTCGAGGTTCTTCTTCGCCTGTAGGGCATCGTTCTCCGCAGATGATTTCGCGTCCTCGAATTCCTTCACACGCTGTTGGAACTCTTTCCGTTCCGCGGCCAGATCGGTTCTCGATTTATCCAAAGCAGCGCAATCAGCGGCGACCTTTTGCTCAATCAACTTGAGATCATCGAGTTTGCGCTGAATCTCTGCCTCTTTCTTGGCTTGCTCTCCACTCGCAGCCTCCTCTGCTGCTCCCTTCTGATCATCCGCGACCACCTTCGACGACCGCTCCTGCTCTTCCCTCTTCGCCAACTCGTCCTCACGAGCCTGGAGATCTTTCAACCTCCGCTCATAGCTCTCCGCACGCTCCTTCTCCTCTTTCGCGAAAGCCTCCTGCCGATCCTGCACTTCCTTCATCTTCCTGTCCCATTCCGCGGACCGGTCTTGGTCTTTCTGAGCAACCGCAGTTCCTCGGTCTTGGAGAGATTTCAGCTGCGAGTCTATCCCCGAGCCGCTGTGGCTTTCTTGTCTTGTGAGCGAGGTGAAGGAAGGCTGTGAGAGCGAGTCGAAAGAGGGGAAACCTTCGAAAGATGAGAAGCGGTGGCTGCCGTTGTTGTGCGAGGACGATGAGGTGCTCTGGTGGCCGTCATTGTTGTTGTAGGATGAGGATGAAGAGGTGTAAGTTGTGCGGCTGCTCTGTCCGCCGCCTGAGGAGGAAGTCCCGGATTGCTGTTGCCAGGATCGTGAGTCCATCTTCAAAGTGCGTCTGAGCCTGGAGATATATGACTTCGTAGAGTAGTAGCGTCAGAAGTTGAAACACACTTGCAAGGAAAGATGATATTGGAAACTGGAGACATGGCGACGGCTTTTGTCGGCAGGGGCAGCTCGTGCGGGTGTTTGTTCATGATCCTCATAGCGGAGCTCAATAACAACACGCATCCTTGCAAAGGCTAAATGGCGTGCCGTGGTCTTGTAGATCGCGTCGACGTCAATGAGGCGTTCGCTCCTGTGGAGTGCGTCGGCGTTGTGGATCATGTGGAGAATGGGACCCGTCAACCGGGAATTGTTGATCAACACGATGGATCTTAACAATATGGTAGATGTCAAGCCATGTTGTGTTCCTAAGGTAGCGAGTTGGATAAATTTGACTGTGAGTTGTTGGACCGGTGGCAAGGATGAATTAGAACGGGATATAACTTCATTGCAAATTGTCATTCTTTGCACTGAATTACAGTTAGGTCGGGACCCGTGACAATAGACAGAACTTGGAGGAAAAAAATAGACATGTACATCGCTACATCACTCAGGTGATCGATGGTATCGTTTCCTAACGATTTCTTATCGATCGGAGTCAACAAGAAGTAGCATACCACGAAGAATAAATTGATCCTAGCACCCCAACACTAACCCTAAACGCTCAAGATCGCTAGGAACCAAAGCGCCATGCTCAAGGGAAGTCCTCAATAACAAACAACGCCTAGAGAATCGATCAGATCACAACGAAGCAAACTCCACCACAGCCGACTTCCCAGTTCTGTCAGGCATGTTGCGCCGCTTGGACTCCGATGTCTCGATCAGGCATGCATGGCCATCGCTGCCTATAGTCAGCAAACTGCACGGCACAAGAGACTTGTTCGAATAGAGATGGCACATACCTCGTCCGCCCAACCTCACAAGAGTGGTACTCGGTGTTAGTCCAATGATTAGAAGCAGACTCATCGTCATCCGTCCAGCCTTCGACGAGGTAAGGCATCATCCCACCTGTATCAAAAGTCAGCGTTGCTCCTCAATTTCGTCACAGCACAAGTGTAGACCCAAAAAGAAAACTCACGATGAGAAACAATGACAATCTCCTCCTCCTCCCTGCCCGCAATCCATTCCACAACCTCCCTTGCCCGCTTCACCGTCGCCTCCTCCTCCGTCCTCCACCGTCCCCTCTTACACTCCCAGCCGGGAGTCACCCACGACAAATCCACCGGCATGCCCTCAAACTCCCGCGCAACTTCATGCCGCGAGACACCGGTGTCACACAATCTGTCGGAAGTGGGTTGCAAATCTGGCATGGCGACGACTTTGAGTCCGCGACGGCGGATCTGCTCGTCAAAGCCGATGAGCGCTGTGTAAATTGCGCGTTTGATGGGAGAGGCGAGGATGAGGCTGATGGAGCCGAAGAAGGGAAAGTCCTGCTGGAGTCTGCGGCATTGCTCTTTGCCGTCGTCGGTCAGTTGGGGATCGAGGAGGGAGTGGCCTTCGGGAGAGATGTTATGGTAGCCTTGGGCGTGGCGGACTAGGTGGACTCTGGGTGCCATTTTTGACGAGTTTATTGAAGGGGAGGAGAGGACGAAGATCAAAGGGCTGGAAGTGCGCTGCTGGGTCGGATGGCGTTGCGGGTAGAGGTGATGACTGGCTTTTGATGCGAGTGATACCGTCGAGTTAAGTATTCACGGCCTGTCGGTGCCTTGTCTGGTACAATGGCGATGATGCAGTCTCCTCAAGCGTCACCTACGCTGTAACGGTGAAAGCCAAATGGGGCAGCCAGAGCATGCTGCAGAGTCTCTGCTGTGGTCCGAGTCCACCATAGCGCTCATGGTCCCGCGGCAAGGTGATCGTTCTTGCAATGCGACAGGAGATCTAGACCATTTGGAATGTCACGACACCGCGTCGAACGAAGAGATAGCCTCGCGATATACGTCAATGGCTGTAGAGGTGTGGTCTGCCGCGGACGGTACTGGGATTAGTTAGGTCGGCAGAAAGTGTCGATCCAACGGGCATGTACCGCGCAGGGTCTACGACTTCAGACATCTTCGGCGAGATGGGACTACAACAGTAGAGATGTCAGAGTGATAAGTCCCAAACCAATGTTTTCTGTATCCAAACGTTGGAGCCTCGCGTCTGTCCGAAACTGAACGATGTACTACATGTCCGACCGAGCCTTCCACCAGAGCCATTGAGTACTTAGCAGTCAAACAAGTACAGCCGTACGTCCACAACGGCAGATGAATTCGATCTCCCTCGGCGACAGTATAGCCAACGAGCAGTTTCTGGGGCAGTGCATGGAGGCGCAGTGGGACAGACGTGGAGCAAGGAAAGCTCCGAGGAGCCGTCAAACTCTTCTATCCAGCACCCAGAGTACTGTACTCCAACGAAGTGTCAAAGTAGTACAGCAAAGTAGCTGTAGTCGACTTACACGTGGGCGTTGAAACGTGCCCCATCGTCATTGCCGAGCCGCCAGGGCAAAAGTAAGATTGTCGATCCGAGCGGCGGAGAGGCTAGATGACGAGATCCGAGATCCGAGACATGAAAGCTGTCGTCCGCGATCTCTGTATGGTTGAATCTTATTCTTCGATCCGTTAGCCTGCAAGATGAACCTACACCAGCCCAGACTCGACTCGCAAGTCGGGTCATGTAACTATGCGTCGGTATGTTGCGCTGGCTGCGTTCTAAACGTCACAACGACGACAGTCGAGTGTGGAAGTGGAAGGGAATCTAAAGAGGTGAGTGCTCGGCCTTTGTACGAAAAGTCAATTGTGAACTTGGCTACAGGAGGCAGTACTGGGTACCTTCAGACCGTCTTGGGAATGCTAGACGTAACGTTGTTTAGCCTTCTGAGATGTCACATTCGCGACAGTCGAGCGTGATGAGAGCGGAACTAGCGCACCAAAGGTCTTGAGCGATTATACAGAAAAACTTCGTTGTTCATATGGCTACAGTAGTAGTAAGTACTGCTAAACAATCTTACAGGAAAGTCCAGAGACGTAACGACGACAGCTTAGCCTTCGATCTAAGAAAGCATGCCCTCCAAGCTCTCTCCAGTGACGCCCTCAATCTCCCTAACCCAAGCAAGACACTCCCTCTCCACCTCTTCATTGTCATCCTCCAGCAACTCGCTGATAACGGGCAACATCTCCGGCAGCAAGTTGAGCCAATCAAAGGCCAAGTGCTGCGTAACAGCACGCTCGCACTGCACAGCTGCAAGACGCACAGAGTCGTCCTCGTGCTTGAGCAGAGCCATGATAGAAGTGTTGAGAGTCTTGAGGTTATCCTGCGAAGCCGAGACGGCGTCGGCGAAGGATGTGATGGCCGGAATGATGGAGTTGGCCGACAGAGCTGTTGATGATGCGAGAAGGTTGACGAGCGGTGTTCGGATCGCATCGAAGTGCTGGGGCGCGGACCAGAAATCGTCCTGGTCGTGGCTGAAGGAGCTCTGCATCGCGCGGAGGGTGTGGGCGAGGAGTTCGCGGCCTTCTTGAGAAGCGCTGTCGGCGGCTTCGAGGACCGCAACAACGTTCTCCAGAACGACGCCCGAGTAGCTTGTGACCAAGCCGCCGAGCTGTCCGAACAGGCGGTGTGCAAAGTCGTACAGAGCGACGCCTCTGAGAGTCCTGCCGACATTGTCGGACTTGGGAAGCTCTTCGGCAGCCCAGCTGACAAGGCGCAGGAAGAAGGGACGGAATGTAGTGTCGTTGAGCTTGAGCGTCATGTCCATGGCAGTCTCGCCCACAAGGCTGAACGCATCGTTGCCCTCGTCCTCAGACAGAACACGGCGCAGGTCGAATGCCTTGAGCATGGTAGGGAAGAGGGTCGCGGCGTGTCGCGTGACCATAGATTTGGTGTGTGTCTTGATACCCTGTTGCAGCATTTCCACACAGAGCAGTACAGCCTCAGCGCCGGTCTGAGCCACAGTCTCCCATACACGAGACAGAGATGTGGTAAGTTCGGGGAACGCGATCTTCTTGGCGGCAAGAGCGCTGAACTGCTGCACGGCCCAGACACGCTCGCCATCTGTCTGGACTGACTTGGCAGCAGCGATAATGGCACGATCAAGGTATGTGGCCGACAAAGTGAAAGGCAACGTGTCGAGCAGAGCGTTCAAGAAAGTGAAGACGGCATCACGCATCTCACTGACCTCCTTGGCATCAGTGCCCTCAAGGAAGCCGAGAGCTTTGTCCAAGACAACAGGTGTGAGTCCGAGCATGTCCTCTGCAAGGCTTTCAACCATGCTGGACAGGCACAGCAGACTGGTGACCCTGAGGCCACCTTCTGCGGTTCCCAAAGCGGCATCGCCGGCGACGACCTCGGCTGCATCTGCGCAAGCAGCGCGATCCAGCTTGCCGTACTTCTCTGCAATACCGTCGACACACTCAATAGCAGCTCTGCGCACGCTGATGGGCTGCGAGGCCACAAGGAAGGCAGTGCAGTTGGGAAGAGCGTCGATGAACACCGCGCGCAGGGCCATGTTGCTCTGCTTTGCGCTTCCGACGCGCTCTGTGAGGGAAGTGAAGACGCGAGTGCGAACGGCTTCCGAACCGGTCTGCATGAGACCAGCGGAAGCTTCGATGAACTCTTCAGTGGGCATCAAACCAAGCAGTGCCTCGAGAGCACGCTCGTTTGCGGCGCCAATACGCGGATCTTGCACGTCGACACCACCCTTGCCAGGCCGGATGCTTGAGAATGAAACGATGCGCTCCAGGATGTCTCCGTACACCTTGCGGACTTCTTCGGCCGCTTCGTCGCTCTTCTGCATCTCGGTGGCAATCCTCTTGCGAAGCCCTGGGTTGGCAAGAATGATTGGAAGTCCATCGAACAGGACGACGATACTCTCCTTGACCTGTTCGGGGTTCTTGTCTCCGAAACCAAGAATAGCGTCGGCAACAGGTCTTCTCGGCTTGCAGGCCTCCTGGAGCAAGTTCAAGTATTGTCTCACTGCCATGAGTTGAGTGTCGACCTTGCATGCATTGCACAGCTCCTTGACGAATGCCGGCAGGGTGTTGTCCTGTCTGTATCGCTCGACAAGCATGGCAACGACAGCAAAGAGGGCTTCACCCTCTCCAAGTGTTTGCACAAGATGCTTGAAGGTAGCCAGCCTCCTGTGCAGCGGCATGTGTTCCCAGGCTGCGGTGAAACTAAGCAACAGCTCGCTTGCACCCTGGATGAGGTCTCTGCCTCCCTTCTTGAGGCTTGCCGCGAGAGGTGGCACGATGCTCTCGACGGTCATGTTGACAACGTGAGACGCGTACTGGTCTGCTTGGCGGAGCGTGTTGGTGCTCATGAACGTGAACAAAGGCATGACACTGTGCAGGACAGTCTCCGGCGCCAAGGTGGCGAGCCTGCTAATGAGCAGCAACGCAGTGTTGTGGACCTGTGGACTGTTGGTAGAGCGGAGTGCTTCGACGATGAGGTCGGTGCGAAGTACGGAACGGTCGAGCTTGGCCGAAGATACTTCCAACCCGTTGACCGTAGAGAGAAGGTCGCCAAGGAGCAGGCTCTGGACGTAAACCAAGTCCGAGTCTGCGAGCAGACGCCAGCGGTGAACCTCGCTCAGCAGGTGGAAGAGGCCCTTCAAGATCTGCGGCATCGGCTCGGCGTGCTTGGAGTTGGTAACACCTTCGACCAATTCCAGAGTCAAGGTGAGCTTACGGAGTGCAATGTCGAGTTGAGCACGGTCGACATTCTTTGGCTCGTCCGTGTTGGACTTGCTCGTGCGACGGCGCTTGCTAGGACGTTCTTGGTCTTGAAGGGTGGCGGGGGTTGGGAGGGTGTCGAGGAGGTGGGCCAAGACGTCGCCGCTAAGAGGAGCCTCGCGAATTGCCTCCTGAGCGGAAGCAGAGCGAGAGTTCTCATCGTCCGAGACGTCGTTGTCAGCGACGACACCCTGCTCAACAAGGAAGTCTGCAACAGCGAATTGTGACTGGGGTTTGATGTTGCTGAAGAGCTCACGAAGACGCTTGAAAGCCATGCTTGCGAACCCGTGTCTGCCATGCTGAGCGATTTCCTGAAGCGTCTCAATCTCGTCAGTCGTTCGGTGGCTCAGGCAGCGCGCCAGAGCCTGCTCGACAGGTCCGTTGACGGCCTTCTTGATTTGGTCCTTTGCGTATGGAACGATGCTCTCCTTTCTAGCTTGGCTGGCAACCTTGCCAAGGCGGGCGACCAAAGTCAGCAAGCCAAGCTTGACCTCAGAATTGCCCGTAACAACTGCATGCGAGGCAATGGACGAGCAGATGCTTGATCGCGTCGCTGACTTGATGTCAGATTCGTTGAGTTGTTCGGCGACGTTCCTTGCCAGGAAGGTAGGGTCGAGAATGCAGTCTTCGAGGACAGGTGAGATGATCTCGGAAAACAGCTTGCCAGCGTCTGCTGAAGTAAGATGGTGAAGGTTTGCTGATTGTTTTCCGTAGATCGAGTCTTTGCACCAGACTGTATTTGCGCCGCTGGCAAAGTTGGCACAAATGGCAAGTACCAGCCTAGCTGCCGATTGCCTGACAGTCTGGTTGACGTCGCCTAAGGCAGCCAGAATGTAAGGGGTGAGCTCCTGGAAGTCCACGGTCTTGCTCTTGGAAACGGTTTCGGTAGCCACTGTAAGGACTTTCGAGCGCGTGGCTGCAGACTTGGATGTGGTCCAGGTAGCTGCAAGTGCGGTGATAAACTCGGGTCTAGCACCGGCTTCCTGCTGGTGCAGAGCTGGGAGCTGCAGAAGCTGATCAAAGATCGCCTGGTCCTGTCCAGCTGACTGGAAAGCGTCGACGAAGGCTCGCACTTTGTCGGTTGCCAGAGTGGGTGCAACGAATGATACAGGCTCGCTGCTTGTAGACAACTTGGGAAGATCGCGCGTGATTTGCGCCAAGTCGACAACCGGGTTTTGGTCCAACTCCACCGGGGATGGCTCATCTACAACCATAGCTTCGGGCTGAGGGGGCTCCACGAGGTTAAGACCCAGCTGCTTGATGTCTTTGCCGGCCTGCTTGGCAGCAGCCTGAACGTATTGCGAGACGGCGGGAGTGGCCGAAAGATGCTGAAGCAAAGCGCGCTGCTTGTTCTTGGAAAGCGAAGTGCTGGAGGTGTCGTTGAGTCCGGCCAGCAGCTCACGGCTGAGCACTTCGTAGTGGTGATGGTCCAGAGCGGCGTTCTCGGAAAGCGTCCAAAGGAGCGTGGGGTCCTCGATCTGCTGCTTTGATTTTGTCACAGCAAGGATAGTCTCCAAGATAAGCTTACCAGTCCTGTGTCTCTCGCCAAGTCTGTTGAGTGTCGCTACCGCCTCTGCGTTGCTCATAATGCTCTTTGTGACAGCCGCGGGCTGTTCAAGCATATTCTTCTCTTCGGCCAGGACTGACAGGCAAAGCAGGCCATCTTCAAGAGTCTCGTTCATCCATGCACCAGAAACGGCTTCCATCATAGCGTCCAGGACCCGGTCATCAAGATGGGCCTTTGTTGCCAAGATGGTCATGATCATGCAGCTGGCCATGTATAGCTCAGCCACATCCTTCACGGAGAGAGCATCCTGAAGCACAGGCAATACGCGGAGCAGTACATCCTCAATCTTCTGTGCGCGAACCGCGGGTCGTCCAGACTGTGCTGCATCGAGCATTCCATTCACCGCCTGCGCCGTCACACTAGCCCAGAAACCAATGAGCGCGCTCGAATGGTGTCTTCTCTTTGCAGAGTTCAAAACGAATCCGCTGAGCTGGATAGTGAACACAGGATTGCTCACGGCAGCAGCAACCACTGCGTGACGCGGCGGAGACTGAAGCGCTGCAACATAGGGACGCAAGAACCCGAATGTGGGAGGCAATTGCGCGGGGAGGATAGACATGAGAGTCGGGAAGACATCGTGGCCGTGGTATGGAAGGAAAGCCAGCAATAGTGTTTCGACATTGTGCTCAAGCGCCTTCCACCTTCTAATCAGCCATTCGACGCACTTCAGCGCCGGCCTGAGCAAGAGACGTCCACAAATCAGACCCATGAATTGATCTACAATCTTGTTCAAATCATCGTTCTCTTTCTTGTTAAGCGTCTCGCGCTCAACTTCGACGCTGCTTGGCGCGAACAGGTTTGTCGCGAAGCCACGGTATCGTCCATCTAGAGCGCAAAGGTCGTCGAAACCCTCGCCGCAGATCTGGAAGAGGGTGTCGAAGCTCTGGGAAGCGGCCTCACGAGGCTCGAAGAGTAGCGATTTTGCATGGCGTTGTTTCTGGGCCTTGAGATTGAGCTGATCGGTTGACTTTGCGCTGATGGCAGCGAGCTGTTGTTGGAGAGCGGTCGCCATGATGGCTTTGGTATTGAATTATCGAATTAAGCTGCCATATGGTATCGCGGTGGGTCGAATAGAAAGCAATTCAATGCAAAAGCTGTAGATTGTGTTTTTTTGAGTAGCTTTTGGCTGGACTTCGAAACTTTGCCGCTCGTCTCTTCTCTTCTCCACGCCTGGGAACAGAAAGTTTTCTTGACATATATCTTGACCCGAGCATCAATATTTGGCACCCGAGCCTGCCTACGTCAGTGAACTACACAGTCGCACCTTCACGTGTCAGCACACAAACATATGAACACTTCATTGAGTTTCTCATCTTGTGACGGAGAAACGCTCTTCCATTCATTGACAATGTCGGCACTCGACTGAACGCTTTAAATCCCACAAATGGCGAATACCAGCGGCTCTATCGTGCCCAAATTTGGCAGCTTCAAGCCAAAGCCTAAGCCATCTACAACACAAGCCAATGCCGAATCAAGCAAAGCGAGAAACGACAAGAGAGGCGATGGTGAGAGACAAGAAGCTAGACTAGGCCGCCATAGGGTCGAAAAGTCAAGATCCAACCGGGGACGCCATTACAATCCACCTCGATCGCCACGCCACGTTGATCACTATCGTGATACCGCTTACGACAGGGCCGGACGTCGATTTGAGTCCCGCGGCCGCGACGACAGGGGTGACCGCTACGATGACAGCACCTCTCATCGAGACGACGAAGCTCGCAGGAACAAATCCCATCGAGACGACGGAGGTCGCAGTGGCCGATCTTACCGGCATGCTGTTGAAGATCAACGTTCGGACCTCTACATGGTTGACTTGAGAGGTGATCTGGCAAACTTGCAATATGGCCAGTCGAACAAATGGAACGTTCCACTTTACTATCTGTTTGGATCTGGGAGTCTAGTGGGACATGATCCAGACGTGAAAATCGACAGGCAGCTAAGCAACGAGCACGGCTATACCTTGCGATACCCTCCGAAAAAGCAAGTCGTGAAGCGTGCAGGAATCGTCGAGCTCGATGAAATGTTCAAGACTTCACCGCAGGCAAAGATGGTGGGTGGAGATGACCACGTTGAGGATGACTTTTTGCCTCTTCCTGAACGGAAGAAGGACGAAGGTGAGTCCTGTCGTCTATTCTGGTGCGATCGCAACTAAAGACTGACACACTGCATAGCTCAGCGAATGCCTATCGTCACGCCAAAGGTGTAGCGTGATTTTAAAGATCCGGCATTTACACACCGCAGCACTACCTGGGCATCGGCGTTGAGGCGTCTGTTCTTTCTGATTTTGAATGATACCCCGTGAGTAAATACTATCACATCGAGCCTTGGCAGCCCCAGGATGTTCTATTCGAGCACAAAGGAATCCAAACTGTCCACAGAGAAGATCGAACAGAACAAATATGATCAGCAGATGTGTGAAAGGTTTGACGTTTCAGCTTCCTGTGCAGCGAATACCCCTATGCCTGCTACCTATTGGAAATTGGAAACTGACTCGTGTACTGAACAAGCTTTCCTATAAGCACATCCTTCCCGTCCCATACAAGTCACCATATTTCGAGCTTCGGCACCTTACCACGCAGACGTACTAGTGGCGGTAGCTTGGCTTCATAGGTAGTGAGCCACTGAGGGATGAACTCGCTAGGCATCGTGCTTTGGGCATCTGCGTCCCACAGAGCATGAGTACAGTATCAGCGGCGGTAGCGTGGACTACAAGAAATCGAGCCACTCAGAGGCCAGCTTACTCCTTATGGTCATTCTGCTTCAAGCATCCACGTCTCCCCATACGCACATACCAGACACAGCCACACGTATGACAGCAACGTGGATTTTCAAGAAAATCAATTTGACAATCCATGGACGCCTCTTAGTACTTGTTATTACCAAAGGCTCCACCAAAGAGGCTACCATCAATCCGGAAAATTAACAAAAACGCAACTAAAACCCCGCTAAAACGCAACAAGACGTCCGTTAGCCACTCACCAAGCAAAGAAATCACAACATCCCAACCCTCATCCTCCCATCAATAACGAACAACATCGCGTCTCTCGCCCGAGCGCCGTCTCGTGGCAGACACAATCTAATCAACCCCAATCGCCGCAGCTCCTCCACCCCAGCGCACAACTTCAGACTTTCAAAAGAATCATCACATTCATCCCAATAGTCATCGTCATCTTCTTCATCATCGTCGTCGAAATCCTCCAGATCCTGCCAATAGAAAGAATCCCGCCTTCGTTCGGGAACCCGCTTCGCCCCACCAATCAGCTCCAGCGAAGACTCCCTCGCACAATCCAGCAGCCCCATCTCCCAGCTCCTGAGAAGTAAATCGATCCTATACATTTCATCTAAATTCCAGCAGCCGGCGGGGCAGGCTTTGCAGTCGGGTTCTTGTTGCAATTCTGCGGTGTGAAGCACGTCTTTCAGCACAGGCATGCGGAGAGCGCGACTCCAGCGGCCCCAAGAGAAAATTTCGCCACTTGGCCAGTCCTCGTGGCCGAAAATGTGTGCGTGGATGATTTTCAAGGACACCAGACCGCTGAGACGCTCGATCTGGGTTGCATCGGTTTTCGTGAAATCACGTGAAGCGAGGGTGAGGTGCCTGATAGCTTGTCGCTGATCCGGCGCGAGAGTGCCAACGAAAGCCTCGAGGGCATTTACGCCTGAAGGGAACACGGGCTCGCGACCGAGTCCGAATTCGACGACGAAAGTGTTGGTCTTGAAGGGTAGTAGGGATGCTTCTTTGTAGATTTGGCGGCACGTGAGAAGGACGTTGAGGGTGAGGGATTCGTTGACTGGTTGATTCGGCTTGATGGTGCAGCGGAAGTGACGCTGGGTGAAGGGCGGGTCTTCTTGTGTGCGCTTGGTCAGTATTTCACGGGCTCGGGGTGTTGATGGATCAAGGAGAGGCTCAGGACCGGGGCACAGGTTGAGCTTGTAACGACTCTCGTGGGAGGAATAGTAGTGCTCGTTGGCGGGTGGGTTGAGCGTGACGTGGATTGATTCGCCTCCGACGACGTGCCCTAGAATCTTCGCCCTGATCTCGGCAGGTAAGTTGAGGAGACGTGATGTGGTCGCGTTGCGTGAGGTTCCATTGACGTATTAGTCACCGAAGAAGTGATGTTGATCGAGTGGATGCATACCTACATTGACTGCTTCGATGCGGACGACTTGCTGAGGTCCAATAACTCCGTCATGTTGTTCTTGACGGGGAAGTAGTCCATATGGTGCAGTATTTGATCGAGGGCCTTCGAAGATCGAAAGGCGTACTCGTGAATCAGGTTGTCTTCTTAACAGTAGCATGTGGGCAGACCAGGTGGTTCTAGGAAGTTGTTGGAAGGGAGGGTCGACAGAACAATCGGAATAATTTGCCATCTTTATACCTACTTCGCACAGTGGCTGTCGAAGATCCTTGGTCTTCACCTGACGTATAGAAAAAAGTGCCAATTGGACTCATAGAGTCATTGGATCCTTATGAAGTTGAAAATATGAGCTCTTGACCTTGAGCTTCATAGTTATTTGTAAGCGTCCGAAGATGAGTCCCAGGTCAGCATTAGAGTTCAAGATATCCTGACACATAGACAACTCACGTGCCATAACAGCTCTCAGATATGGCTATATCACACGGAATACTTGAGTATCTCGTTGGCACGTGTATTGATAATATTGGCTAGGCTTGCTGATAAGGCTCTGAAGTGGAATTCGGCTTACGAAGAATGCTATAGCGACATGTCATTACCCTGTCATCACATGAAGAGAGACTTCGCAGACAGGCCCGACTCCCCGGCGTAGGAGGGAAACAACTGAGGATAATAGTACCTGTGCAAATGAGAGATTGGCCTGGCCGGGCGACCGGTATTTGCTTCGGGACAAAAAATCATTGCTGGAAAGTGGAACTCAAAGTGGAAAGAAATGAAAACGCAAGGCACAAAGGCTAAAATCGTCTGACTTGCATGGCAATAATACTCAATGGCGCAAATTCACAACTCAATCTGGACTCTAGAAAATAAAAGGTCGCACCCAACAAAAGAAAACCATACTATCTGGGCGTTGGGCTTCACTCGAAACGCCTCACTACCCTCAAGTGCTCTTCGAAGCATACGCCATCCTCCTCGTACTCCTCGCCGACCGCCACACGCATCGCACGTCCCGTGAGAGACCCGAAGAGCCTGGCCTCCACAAGACCCAACATCTTCTTGAGGCGCGGAGTCTGTGCACGAACAATCGCTCTCTGCGTATCTGTGGTAGGGAAGTTCCTTGTAAAGTGTACGTCCACCGAAAATCGCACGGATTCCAGGCGTGTTAATCCATCGATCAAAGTCCTCGGGAGTCCACCCGCGTGCTTCCAGCCCGAGGAAATAGCGTCGTACATGCCTTTGAGGTGTGGATTGGGCTCTTGGATAATGTGTAGGGTCCTGAGGCCCCTGAGCCGGAGAAGCTGGCATTTGTTGAAATTGTTACCTCCAAAGAAGTTGGCGGCACTCGTGACTGTTAAGTGAGCCAAAGCGCACCGCTGCTCCCGGGCGAAACGATCGAGGAGTCTCTGGAAGGTTTGGAGAAGGCAGCGTGGGCCCGTGTGCATGATGAATTTGTTCTTCTTGAACGGGAGTAAAGCTGCTTCTGCGTAGACAGCGCGACACACCAGGAGAAGGTTGAGATTGATGCTAGTGGTGAGAGGGGGTCTGACGGGACAGGTGCTGTAGGCTGACAGGTAGTAGTCATAGTGGTGTTCGGCTAGTGCTTTGTCGAGTGTGACGTCGGATATTAAGAACGCATCGGGTGACGACAATGTTGCGACTGGGCAGTTGTTCGGGGTGGCCCAAATGTGAAACTCGGGTGTTGCTTTCGTAGAGGCAGACACTTTGTACCGCATGGATCCCAGTGTCCAGCTCTCAGAGATAGTAGCGGATACCTCGATCGCCCAGCCTCCTAGCACATATTCAAAGATCCGGAGTCGGATTTCTGCTGGGAGGGCGAGTAGAGGCGAATTCTGCGCATTTGCTACGGAGCTGTGAAATAGCGTTGTGAGCGCGAAATCGATCGGGAAGTTGGGGCAGATGGAATAGCTACGTACATGGCATGTTGTGCTGCCGCGGGCTGACTAAGATCTAGCAGGCGTGGTGGTGGCTTTGCACGCAGTTTTCCTGAGTTCTGCTGGTACTCCATTGTAGGTGCGAGATTTGAGATGCGCGGTGATTTGATCTTGATGGTTGGGAAGTGTACCGTAGAAATTGTTTCACGGAGAATGTGAAGCCGGAAAGAAGATGGGCAACGGAAAATATTGTCTTCTACCTCAGCGCTGAATTATCGAGATTGCAGGTTGGCTGCGATTGGTTCTTCAATTTTTCAGATGTGCGTGGCATGATGACCCATACCAGCGTGCTGGTGGTAAGCTTCTGAGAGTAAGCGGACTTGTGGAATTCTGATTAGCTTTCCTGTGAATTTTTGATACCGTACCCTGTGAAAGAACCATCGTCTTGGGGAAGAATGAGGAGTCATGTCTGCGGTTTGATCAATCGACTTTGACTTGGTCTGTTGAAGCAGCGTATTCGAGAAAATACGGATCCAAGAAGAACACGTCTACTCAAGTGAGACGAGTCCACTGGTGTTCGAGTGAGCAGAGCAATTAGGATTGGATTCAGGATACTTTGCCCCAAGATCCCGGTCGCATTTGCAGTGTCCCCGATCCCACCAGCGCCAGGCATCTCGTGGAAAAAAGTTGGTTCCAGAGTCAGACTCTGGCCGTCTCCAAAGTGTGCCCTCCAAGGTATGCCGACTGCTGCGGTGGAAGGCGATCTGAACCTGCTCCGTGCAAAGGCAATGTGGAGTTTATCGCCTCAAGATGCTAACCTGACTGACAATGCCTATCACCAACGTCCTCGCACTGGGGGAAGATCTTTCAGCGAGAGAGCTTGAACGTCCATGAGATTGCTCAAGCTGTCCTCTACATCCAAGCACCGAGAGGCTAAGCATACCCGCCATGCTCAGATTCCGCGGTTGAACTCAACCAGTCCTCCCTCGCCACCCTGATCCCAGAACTCCTTTTCCAAACTACTCGCCTGCACAGCCTGCCTCTGCGGGAAAGCCGCGAGCGCAAGCGGCAGAGCAAAGATGGAAGTCGCAAAGATAAGACCCAGGTTCACCGGCGTAACCATCCTAGGCCTCTGCCGCAGCCACTCAGTCTGCTGCAGACGCACAAGAATCAGAGGCGGCAGGACCATGATCGGAGTCGCGTTCAAAACGCGCGAAATGGCAGTCTCGCCGACAGCCAGAGTCGCGGCCTTCTTGCTCTTACCGATCGGCTGGAGAGGCTCGTTGGCAGCCTCGCGCCTCGCACGCTGCGCCACGGATTCGGTGGGGTAGACGGGGATTCCAAGGCGAATTTCCTCGCCGCGCATGAGAAAGACGTTCAGGGCTCCGGCGCTCGCGACGGCGGCGAAGGGCACCAGGCGGCCTAGGACTATGCGGGCGGCGGGGCTGACTTTCAGGCGCGGGACCAGGGCTTTCAGACCTAGGGCAACGCCGCAGGAGGCTCCGACGGCCATGAAGTAGGACTGAACGATTTTGCTGGTGGATAAAGGGGTGGATTTGTTGGCGTTGGAGGCGTTGATTGCGACGTTGAGAGACTGGTTGGCGACTTGCCAGCCAGCGGTGCCTGCCGTTCCGAGGCCTGGTGTGAGCATGCCGGCGGTGACGATTAGGTTGGAGAAGATGAAGGCGGACATGCGGAAAGGGAGTAGGACGGGTTCGCCGGTGTCTGTGGGATACTCGTCAACTTTGTTGTCTTGCCTGATTTCGGGAATGGTCGTAACCAACCAGGGTGCAGCGTGCTGTCAATCGTCTTCTTCGCCGTCCACAACTCAGGCGTCATTTCAGCGAGCTTGCCCTTCTTATAATCCACGATCAAGCTCTTTGCTTGCTCGAGGCCAGCGGAGGACGTGAATAGCGTTCTGTTCGCCGTAAGTCAGCAGTGGTCCTTTGGTCCAATGCGCCATGCAGCAGTTCTCCCAGAGTCCGTACTGACCCATATGGAGTCGCGTCCCCTCTTCCATATCCCGTTCCCTCGCTGTCTCTCTTGAAGACCATTGCATCCTCCTCTTTCATCGTTCTCTATCCGCCGTGCATCTCTTCTACTATCTCACCTCGGATCGGAAAGGTTCGCGGCGTGTCGCACGCGGCCCCAGTATGTGCTGAGATCATACTGGGACGCAGGAAGGTCCCTGCTGCCAGGAAGGGAAGCCGACATGATTATGCGCTCAGGTTGGCGACAAACAAGAGCGCGTTGTAAGTTGTTTGCGAAGTGTTGGAGTAGAAGGAGGTCGCGCAATAATAAAAGCCAATGGCTCACCGCATGTGAAAGTTGGGCGGCTCAAGCGATAACGGAGATAGATAAGGGATGAGCCGAGGATTTTGTGACTCTACACGACTGTATGAGAACCAGTCACAATTCTCAATTGAACAAACAGCATGAAATGTATATAATATATCTATCGTCTAGCTAACCGTCACATCCTCCTCACTCCTAACAATAACTGGCCCCGTCTTCTCAAGCTTCTCAGCAACAACAACACTCTCCCTCAAATTCTGCGCCGCGCTAAGCGCTTTCACAACAGTCGTCTCATTCTTCTCCCTAACCAACCTCCGCAGAGCATGCACCAAAAACCCACTAACCAACTCAACACTCCACTCGTCGGGAATCAGCGCCAGGACCTCCTCCATATCAAACCACCCTCCAAACCGCTCGAGCAGCTCCGAAGTCCGCTCCAGCCGCTCACTGAGATCTTCAATGCGGAAGAACTCCTGCAACAGGGTCTTGAAAAGGCCCGCTTGTTCTTCCTTGGAAGGCAAGGACTGTTCTGGTAGGAGGTTAGAGCCAGGATGGAAAATAGAGGAGCCGCCGAGAAGGCAGTACCGGATCGCGGTGTCGTAGTCTCCAAGCCCGTGGGTGAGGAGGCGCAGGGCCTCTTCGTGTTTGCCTTCGCGGCCGTTGAGGATGATCATCTCTGGGACTAGCTCGTTGCTGTAGGGTTTAAGGCGCTGACCCACAGTGTGCACGTCGTACTTGGAAGCCGCGCCGTGGCTGCCGCCGATGAGCTGGAGCAGGCGCAGGCGGTTGTGCGACCATTCGGCGTCGATCGCGTTGTCGGTGATAAATTGGCGGTAGGTAGGCTTTGGCGGGATGAGAGCTCGGTAGGTCTCGTATGATTGGAGGAGGGTTGACTTGGCCTCTTCTGACCGCTCTAGTTCCTGCAGTACTGTGTCCAAGTAGAAGGATATGAGATCGTTCACGTATTGAACGTGATTCTTGCCAAAGACGAGATGCTCGAGGTAGTCTTTGACCGCGCCGGGAGCTTTCTCCTTGAGCAGTGCAACCGCTTCCGAGGGCTGGAACTTGATTCTCGCGTTGTCGTCTGCGAAGATCTGCACGCCAAGTTTCGGGTTGCGATTTGCCAGCCAGGCACCATATTCTTGCACCAGCGATTGATCGCGGATCTTGGTCAGATATCGGCGGATGTCTTGTTCGCCCTCGAGCAGCTCACCGCCACTATCACGTTCGCCATCAACGATGCGCCGCCATGTAGCCAGCACTAGACCCGTCATCTTGCGAGATTGGTAAAGTCGGCTGAGCACATACAGTCGATTGAACTGTTCAAAAAGCTCGACAGCTCTGTCAAAGCAGTCGACACCTTTGTCCACCACATCGTTGAGCTCCGCCCTGACAGAGCCTCCTGTTGCGGGACCCCGGGGACTGTGTTGGTCCAGCAAAAGCAGGACGTGTAATAACGCTGCATCGACCGATTTGAAGACGTTGCTTTCGTCAGCCACACTACCGAACCCCTTCTTCTTTCGCCAGACCAAGAGGTAGCGCTTGATAACTTGCAACAGGTTGTCGCCATAGGGTCCTCGTGTGTCTGGCTTCAGCTCTGTGCTGTTCATAGCACCGCGCAAAATCTGTATCACGTCACGAAGTCCCTGCGGGACCCAGATCCCCTCGCGGCCCACCCGCACTTCGCCAGACATGGGCGGCACCAGAGCAAGGATGGTACGCGGGTCGATCTCGCCTTCTACGAGCGCTTCGCCAGCTGCTCTTTTCGCGCTCTCGTACGCTATTACGCCGTTGGCAGTCGTCAGGAGCAGATTACCAAATAAGAGCAGCGAAGCTTTCTGCCGGATATAGGTCAATGTCAGGAACTCGAGCTCGCTTTGAGCTTCTTGGCCTCTGATGTCGTTGACGACGTCCTGCACCTTTGCCGCGTCAATAGAAACACGACCATTCCGATTGATCGCTTGGTTCAGGCGCCTTTCAAGTCGAACAAGTAATGAACTCCGCACCAGCCAGCGCACCCGATTGTCGTTGAACAGCATCACACTGGCTGTCGTCTGTGCAAAACGTGCCGTGAACTTATCTTCCTCTCCATTACGTTTAATTTCCGCATCGTCCGCATCGGCGGGCTCTGAGCCGATATGCAAGCGTCGTTGTCGAAGATTTAGGCCAATTTCGGGAACCGCGAGCTCGTTTGCTGTTGTAGCAGTGCGCAGTCCAACGCCATCTGCTAGTGTCCGAGTATCCGCGTTCGGTCGGCCATGGGGAAGATCGAGCCAGTGCTTCGTCCGGTGTGCCTCGCCAGGTTCAGCGTCCCATCTTTGTATTTCTATTGAAGGACAGAGCTTGCCATCGATTGACCGTTGAACTAAAGCTAGCACATAGCCTTCTGAAGCATCCTCCGGTGCCCCTGGAAGAGACTGATCCCTACCACCTTCAAGTACCAGGCATCGGGGGTATGTTGAGAACTCAATCGTTCCCCGCACAACATCACCATCAAGATTGACGAACATTCCAACACCTGGTTCGTTTGCCTTGGTGCCTGTGGTCAACAGGAACTCGTTCGGAGTGGGCGATGCAATGTTAGGCGGTAAAGGCCTGCTAGGGAGCTCTGGGGTCGCATCGTCTTTCGGTGGCGGAGGCGGTGCTCCTTCGAGGTTCGCCGGGCTAGTAGTCCTGCTCGGCGATTCTGAAGACTCTGCGGATGTCCTGGACGATCCTCTTGCAGGCCACGGAGAAGAGTTATCCGGCCGAAGTCGGTCGCCATCCCGTGTATTACTGTTTTTGCTGACATTCCGTTCATGTCGACCCATTCGAACAGGGCTCCTGTTGGAGAGACTTCCCGATGTCCGATGTGAAGGGCCTCGAGGTGCCTCCAAGGTAGCCGGTGATGGCGTAGACTCCGGTTCAACCATGGAGGATATCGGGAACAAATCATTCTTGCGCTGGTTGACCACGTCAATCAAAGAGTATGAAGTCGCATCGGCCACGCATGCTAAGTCTCCTCTTCTTTGGATGGCGCCCACTCCACCAAGTTCAATGTCTCTCAGCTTCCGAGCCTCTTCTCCGATTCTGATCAGGCGTAGTCTCTGCTTTAGAGATATGACAATGATTGACCCATTTGCCGTTGTGTCTGGCTCTTCGAGCTCTTCATTCCTGTCCAGTCCGCCCACCCAAGTGCATCCTGCCTGCTTGATCTTTCCGCCGAACGCAGGGCTCAATTCCGGTAGCGTGTAGAAAGTAAGAGTGCCATTGCACAGCACACAAGCTTTTCCAGCATTCGGCAATATAAGTATTTGTTTCACACCATTGTCAGGAGGCTCCTGCACAGTATTGAAGGGCGGCTGCAATCTTGATGCGATGATCCAAGTAGGCTGACCAGATTCGTCGCTGGGATCGGGCGGTATAGACACGAAGTGTAGGAGTTCTCCAGCGGAGGTTCCGATATATAGGTTGCCGTTCCAGGCATCTACGCAGGTAATGTAGACATTGCTATCTTCTCCGTCGGCCGAGAGTGGGACGTCGTTGATCAGGTCGCGGAGGACGTAGGCTCCGTCGCTTTCGTCGTTCAGGGAGCCATGCTGCGCTTCCATAGCCGATCAGGCCAGCCGACCATTGTGTCCGAGTGACACGTAAGGAAAGGCGGAAGTGGGTTGTATGAGAGGAGTTGATCGTCGTGGTACAGCTGCCTGATCTGCCAGTTCACACGAGAGCTGTTCGGCTTCTTTGGCCTGTGCTTGGACCCTCGGCTTCACCCTCGAGGACGACAAGACAATCGGCATACTGTAATACTACCAATCGCATTGCGAGGACGTTATACTCTACTTGGACCTGATCTACGCACCTCTACCCCCTTGAGCCCCAAAAGAACCAACTGGCCTGGCCATCCACCAAGCCTGAACAATCGACCATCCCGCCGCGCGTCCCCAAGGCATGCCTTGAGCCCGTACTCACAATGGCCGACAACAAGGAAGAACAAGCCAGCGGAGGCGCGGCTACGACAAATGGCTCCGAAAATGTCAAAGACCATGCTGGTGATATTCGCTCAGCACGGGAGGGCGCCGAAGAGGGCAACAAGTTCCAGCAAGCGGTAGCAGCCTGGCGAACACTGGATCTCAGCAAGCTCGTCTCAACATTGGACGTCGCCGCTTCGGAGCTCGTGTCGCATCAGCGCGACTCTCTTCTCAAGCGCAAGGACTTGGCACAGAAGACGAAAGACTTCAAGAAGCTAGACGATGCGGCCAAACTGCTGGACATCAAGGACTTGCTCAAGTCGTACCAGGGATACATCGATGTGCTTACGAACCACAACAAGACGATATCATCCGCCTTCATGCAGGCGTATACTCCCTTGTCGGAAGCTCCGGATCCCTACCCTCTGCTGGACGCGTCAATCGACTCGCTAGTGACGGTGGAGGAAGTTGTGCCGAAGCTTAAAAGCGAGAACGAGCGTCTGCAGAAGCAGCTCAACAAGTTGAACACTCAGCTTGAAGACTCTGAGAAACAGCTGGAAGAGGAGCGCAACAAGAGGCAATCGTCCGAAGGCTCGCAGGACTCGCGGATCAAGGAAGTGGAGCAGTCTTGGTCTGCCGTGTTGAAGGAAAAGGAGGACAACTGGACGGCGAAGGAGCAAAGTCTGGAGGAGAAGGTCGAAAGCCAGGACAGGATATTGAAGGAGCTCAAGGCGAGCTATGAGGTATCACAGCGTTTGGAAAAGACGGGTGAGGAAACACAGGACACTGGAAGGAATGCTGCGACTGCTGCAGAACTCGAGCTGGCGAACTCGGAGCTCGAGAGGACCTCTGCAAGACTCGCGGAGATTGAAGCTCGCAACGAGCAGATGCGAGTCGAACTCGCGCAGTCTGCCAGCCAGTCCTCCGGCAGGAGTACAGCCGTTGAGGAAGAGCCCGCATACCTTCGTCTGCGTTCCGAAAACTCGTCTCTTCTTCGTCGCATCGATAACGCTCGCTATGACAAAGAGTCGGAGACAAGCGCCCTCGAAAGCAAGCTTCGTGGCATCGAGCGGGAGGTGAATGCATTGAAAGCGGATCGCGAATCTCTGCAAGCTCGGGTGCAGAAATGGAGCGATTACGATGAAGTCAAGAGAGAGCTGGAGATGTTGCGATCCATAGAGTTCGCTGCAGTCGATGAAGCAGAGCTGGACCCTTCAGAGACACCATCCACGAATGGCAACGCAGACAAATCAAAGGGAGAGTCGCTGGAGCAACTTCTCATCGCACGAAACAAGAAGCTGGGCAACGAGTTGACTGACCTCCGCGTCTCGAACAACGAGCTGCAAAAGCGACTCGAAGAACTGCAGGAAGATTTCTCAACAGCAAATGCCGATCTTGAGAAAGCACAGAACCTCAACGCGTCGCTTGAGAATGACCTGCAGCGGACGCAACAAGAGGCCTCAAACGCATTTGAGACAATGTCCGTAGCAGGCACCTACACGTCACGATTCCCCAAATCGGCGTACGGCAGCAAGCGAGGTGGTGGCACCTCGCCAACCTCCTCCATCATTGGCGGCTTCGATCCATCTTCGGGCTCGGGCTCACCGCTCCGACCAGGCGAAGGTGTAGGCGGTGGCTCAGGCATTCTCCCCATGGTGACAGCGCAACGTGACCGCTTCAAGAAGAAGATCGGAGAGCTCGAGCAAGAGCTACAAAAGCAATACCAGACCGTGAGCACGCTGCGCTCCGAAGTCTCAAGCCTGCAAAAGGACAACCTCAGCCTGTACGAGAAAACCCGCTACGTCTCGACCTACAACCGCGGCGCCCAGCCTTCAACCTCAGGAAGCGCCTACGGCTCCAACCCCAACCCTTCCACGATCCAAGTCTCCTCGGACAGTACCTCCTCAGGCCTATCACTAGACCGCTACCGCTCGACCTACGAAAGCAACATCTCTCCCTTTGCGGCTTTCCGCGGCCGCGAGAGCGCACGCGCCATGAAGCGCATGAGCTTGCCTGAGCGCGCAGTCTTCCAGATTACTCGCTTGGTATTGCAAACGCGCACGAGCAGGAACTTGTTTGCGATGTATTGCCTGGCGCTGCACTTGCTGGTCTTTACGATGCTGTATTGGATGGGCTCCGCGGATATGGAGCAGCATTCGAGCAATCTAGGAGGGGCGGGCGCTGGCGCTGCTGCTCTGGCTGGTGCTGGTGGGACGGCGGCGCATGGGGATTGGACGCATGATGATTTCGATCAGGCGACGTAGTTAGTGAGGGTTCGATGTCACGATATGTACACTTATCAGAAAGTCCCTGATTCTGGGCTTGGTTCAAACTATTCTGGAGCAATAGCTGCTGCTTGAAACGATAGCTGCAGGATGAATACAGCTGATTGATATTTCAACTGCGCCAATAGAAGTGGACAGCGTGTACTGGACATCTCTCCAGTTGACGCCCAAGAAATCGAAAGAACGTGCCATCGAAGACTCGAACCGATATGCCATGCTATTTTACACAATTGCCCAGCAGGGGCGCAATTTGGCAAAGGAACATCATTGACAAACCAGCGTTCAGAGGTACACCCACAACCAAGTACTTCCAAGAAGCGGCTCCAACAAATCTTGCTTCCAATAACTACCAAGCGCTACCTACCATCGGAATACAGAAGAAGTACTTGTATAAAAGCTTCAAAACATGCCAAAGCTCACGCGACACGCTCAGGTATTGTGCTTTTCGCATCCGCTTTACAGTGCAGCGGTTACAGACGACGACACGCGACTCCCTCGCGAATCGGGTTCGGCCACCTTTTAACAAAGCCGATTGGGTACACTTATAGGGTTCATGCAAGTCATATCTGGTCGGACCGCCGTCTGGAAGCGCTGGTGTGGAATCCCTCTTGAGCACTGTGAGCCTGTCGTTAGGCGCTGAAGGCCTGATGTGGGGCTGGAGGCTGAAGAGGGCTGACTGGTGAGAGGCTGGGTATTTTTGGGGAGGGGGGGATTGACATTTGCTAGTTGACTGCTATTATTGTACAGTTCAATTGTCGATGGGTACGTTGATAGATGGTGACTCGATGGTGACTTGGTGTTTAACGGGGAGAGTGTACATGGTTGCGAATTGTATTGATCAAGTTGCAGATCATTCCGGCGCTGTCGACATCTAATCGATCCGCCCTTGTACAGATCATATGTTGTTGTTGTTGTACGACGATCAGTCCATCACAAGCAAAACAAAAACTACACGACCCGTCAAAGTGGGTTAGATCAAGCATCCGATTGAAACACTAGAGCCGCCCATCCTGCCGCCCAGCTTGCCGTCTTATGCAGCCAATCATCCGACCACCTGATCGACCTCTTCTACTTTAACGCCGTCCTACGCGCCGGGCGGCAAGTCGCATTGCATGGAACAGGGTTTGAAGCCGGACGTTGTACAGCTTCACGCCATGTATATAGTTACCATAACACGGCGCTTGACGCCGCCAGAAGCATAGCCTCGTCTTTTTGCGTCTCATCTTGCTACTCCTTCTCCTCCTCTCGATCGTTTCGCTGGGTCAATTCTTCTTACGACTGACTCCTCAGAGCATTGTTCGGATCATTAATCGTCCGTTGCTTGGATCAAAACAACGACGACCCAAATCGCTGCTTGGTGCCTTACCTTCACATCAAGATGAAACTACTACTTCGTTTGGCTTGCCTGGCCACAGTCACAATCGCAGCACCAACCGCACATTGGGGTCAGGATGCGGAAGCCAATGGCGGGCGAGGAGCTTACAATGGATGGGATGAAACTTCGAAAGCATCCTCATACTCCGACTTCGGCAAAGCGTGGCACCACGGCCGAGGATCAAAGCGAGGATCATGCGATCTCAAGAACGCAGTGATGCCAGCAGGTAAGCCACCTCCAACATATCACATCAAGACCAATCACTAACATCACCTACCAGCCCCAATCCCCCTCCCACCCCCAACAGCGGGTCTCACCCTCGCTCACGTCGCCATCGGCCGCGGCTCCCAAAATTACACCTGCGACCCAACCAACAGCACCGCCGCCCCCGTCGCCGCCGGCGCAGTAGCAACTCTCTTCAACGTCTCCTGTCTCGCCGCAGACATGCCTGACCTCCTGTCCCGAATCTGCCCCATAGCCCTCGACCTCCCGATCCCCACCTCAGCGGACTACAACTCCCCGCTGTATCAAGGAATGTCAGGCAAGCACTACTTCACCGACTCCAAGACCCCTTACTTCGACCTCGACACTGGCGTGCACGCTTACGGATACGGGGCGTTCAAGAAGGGCGACTCGACTCCTGCGCCCGAGGATGGCGTTCCGGGGCCGTACAATTCGGGCAACGGGCCTGTGGCGTGGTTGAGGCTCGATGCTAAGTCACAGGATGGGCAGGTCTTCAAGGAGGTTTACAGGTTGAATACGGCGGGCGGGCAGCCGCCGAAGACGTGCGAGGGGATGGCGGAGGCGTTTGAGGTTCCTTACGCGGCGGAGTATTGGTTGTATAAGTAGACGGTTCAGGTGGAGGAGGGGTTTCTTGACGATGTTTGTCGCTGTAATGGGTTGGGGATCTGGAGAGCGGCTTATGACAACCAAATGGGCATCGTGGGCGTTTGTTTGGAAGACGGTTTGGGTTGTTTATAGCGTAGATACCATGACTTTCATCGACATCGTTGATCATGCCACTATCCCGTTCGCCTTTTCGATCAATACTCCGAAGAGCTCTGTCGGTTTTATGCTAGGTATCGGACGATGCTGCATTGGAATTCGAGAGGAACGACGAGTACAGTGCACTCTTGGTGATCCTCGGTCAACGTTGCGTGTGTCATTCTAAAGCAAAGTGCATGATGCTCTACATAATCTCATTGCATCGAGTCGGACCCAAAAACCACCCAATCAAAACACCTCGCTCGAATATTCTGCCCGACCATCGAAAGAGCAAACGGTCTCACCCAACGTCTTCAACTTCCTCGTATCTGCAAACCAAGACCATCACCTCTCCCGCTTCGTACATCGCCTAAACCAACTCAACTAGAGCATTCCCGTAGACTCAGTCCCTACGCCCTGTCATCGAGCTCAAGTGATCCAGGCATCCATGATAGCATCCTCCGCCATTTACTGATGTCGTCTTCCATCGTCATTCGCGTCACCAGTAGTTGAGTGACCGTGATTGGCTCAAGTTGGTTGAGCCAATGTCAGCATTGAGAGGTATTCGTGTAGACTGCATGTCTCTTCTGTCTAGCGACAATGATCTGCTCACGCTGTCGTCCCCTTGCCCTTTGACGACACGGGCACGATCTCGTTCTCCTCGCGTTCAATACACTCCATGATGGGAGTCCCTGAGCTCATCAGTAGGAGTTCCACCAGTGGCGATGCTGACAGTAAATCGCACGGATCTCAGTCCAGTTTTCTTGAGCCACTCGACGCCGCCCTCGTGTTTGAACGCTTCCAGGTCGTGCAACGGGCCCAGATGCCACGGAGCGCTCTGGAAGGGCATGTTGGACGGATGAGCGTCGTTGTACGAGTGGATGTCGATCTCGACATGTTGCAAGCCCTTTGAACTGCGAGATGAGTGGTCGACTTGGAAAGTATCCGCGGGATACGATCCACAAGTTGGCACTCGATCTGAGTTGTTGGCGTACCAGCTTCTTCAGGAAGATGCTCAAGGCCCCTGATCCTCGGGGACCGGTGACAAAGTGGAATGTTGTTTGGTCGAAGGGCTTGAGCACCGCTTCGTGGTAGATTTGACGACAGACTTGTAGCATGTGTACCGGGATTTTGATGCGCGCAATCGTTGGATCACCTGAAGATTGTATACATTTGTCTTCGAATGCCTTGCTACCCATTGGAAGGATTCTGTGGTGTTGGAAATGCAGCGACGCACATGTTTGCGGGGACTGGCAGAGTGCTTGGGTGAGAATCAGCTTCCGCTGGAAGTCGTCAGTGGTAAGATGGATAACAAATCCTCCGAAAGCGTAGTCGTAGATACGACAGCGGATCTCTGGAGGCAACAAGAGCAGTGGCGAGTTGGCGGCGTTGTGATCAGCACTGCAAGATAGCATTAGCGACGTACATGATACCGCGGGAGAGCGCAATGATACATTGATTTTTGGGCCTGCAGATACTTTTCGAGGTTGAGTAGCCTGAACGGTCGCTTCCCATCAATCCTCTCTGGGACAGTACTGGACGCCATTATCGAAGGGCGGTGTGTTTGAGTGCAGTGTCTTTGATTCGATGGTTGTGTTCAAGTTGCTGGAGATGATTTGGTGGTACCAACAGAGTAGAATTGCTGAACAGTGCTGATCGGTTGTGAGATTTTTTGCGGCGGTGGAGCAGGATGTGCTCTTGCGACAAGGCCTCTGGTGGGTATCTTGGGCTTTGTGTGTGTGACGTGGTGTGCGGTAGGCGTAGCGAGAGTGTTTGTGAAAGGGGCGAGATTGTGTGTGGAGGAAGGAGTTAGGTGATGTTGAGGACGGGCGCAGTGAGGGTGAGCCTCAGGCG